>Ga0255338_1000165_pt1 | contig 272364 bp, 254 predicted proteins | sample MeOH1_35cm_T4_19_FD_203715 | JGI IMG/M metagenome (GOLD analysis project Ga0255338, IMG submission 203715) | Sandy soil microbial communities from University of British Columbia, Vancouver, Canada - MeOH1_35cm_T4_195 | ecosystem: Engineered > Artificial ecosystem > Sand microcosm >... | reverse complement strand
CCGTGCATGTCGAAGCGATGCTCGCTTACAAGGAAATGGGCGTCCCGACGTTCGATTATGGCAACAACATCCGCCAGGAAGCGATGGATATGGGCGTCACCCATGCGTTCGACTTCCCCGGCTTCGTTCCGGCCTATGTCCGGCCGCTCTTCTGCAAGGGCATCGGCCCGTTCCGCTGGGTCGCTTTGTCCGGCGATCCGGAGGACATTTACCGCACCGATCAGCGCGTGAAGGAGCTGATCCCGGACGATCCGCACCTCCATCGCTGGCTAGATATGGCGCGCGATCGGATCGCGTTTCAGGGTCTACCGGCGCGCATCTGCTGGGTCGGTCTCGGCCAGCGCCACAAGCTCGGTCTCGCCTTCAATGAGATGGTCAGGAACGGTGAAGTCAGCGCGCCCATCGTCATCGGCCGCGACCATCTCGACAGCGGCTCGGTCGCCTCGCCCAACCGCGAAACGGAAAGCATGATGGATGGCAGCGACGTCGTCTCAGACTGGCCGCTGCTGAACGCGTTGCTCAACACTGCAGGCGGCGCGACCTGGGTCTCGCTGCATCACGGCGGTGGCGTCGGCATGGGCTATTCGCAGCACAGCGGCATGGTGATCGTCGCCGACGGAACGGACGATGCCGCACGGCGGCTGGAGCGCGTGCTGTGGAACGACCCGGGTACAGGCGTGATGCGCCACGCCGACGCGGGCTACCGTCTCGCCATCGACTGCGCGCATGAGCAGGGCCTCGACCTGCCGATGGTGGGCGCGTGAAGCTCGACCCAACAAGGATCGACCTCTCGACGCTCCGCCGCATCTGGGCGGGTGCCGCCGCGAGCCTCGACGACTCATCGATGCAGCGGGTTGCGGAAGCGGCCGCTTCGGTGGATCGCATCGTTGCCGGCGGGGAGACGGTCTACGGCGTCAACACGGGCTTCGGCCTGCTCGCCAGTACTCGCATTCCTGACGATCGGCTCGCGGAGCTCCAGACCAACCTCATCCTGTCGCACAGCGCCGGTCTCGGGGATCCGCTGCCGCGGCATGTCACCCGGCTGATGATCGTGTTGAAGCTGCTCGGGCTCGGCCGCGGCCATTCAGGCATTCGTCCGCTGGTGATCGAAGCGCTTGAGGCGCTTCTCGAGCATGACGCCATGCCGGTCATCCCGTCGCAGGGCAGCGTCGGAGCCTCCGGCGATCTAGCGCCGCTTGCTCATTTGATTTCCGCCTTGATGGGCAAGGGCAAAATCGATGTTCGCGGCGAGACTCTCCCGGCGGACGCGGCTCTAAAGAAGCTCGGCATGGAGCCCCTTCAGCTCGGGCCCAAGGAAGGCCTCGCGCTGATCAACGGCACGCAGGCGTCGACGGCGATCGCGCTCGATGCACTGTTCACGGGCGAGCGCGTGTTCGCCTCGGCAATCGCCGCGGGGGCGCTCTCGGTCGATGCCCTGAAGGGCAGCGTGAAGCCGTTCGATCCGCGCATTTCCGAGCTGCGCGGTCAACCCGGCCAGATTCGCGTCGCCGCCGCCCTCCGCGACCTGCTCGATGGCAGCGAGATCGGCGCGAGCCATACGCGCTGCGGCAAGGTGCAGGACCCCTACAGCTTCCGTTGCCAGCCCCAGGTGATGGGCGCCGCGCTAGACTTGCTCGACAATGCCGCGCGAACGCTCACGATCGAAGCGGGCGCAGTGACCGATAATCCGATCCTGTTCCCGGACGAGAACATCGCCATCTCCGGCGGCAATTTCCATGCGCAGCCGGTCGCCTTCGCGGCCGACATCATCTCGATGGCACTGTGCGAAGTCGGATCGATTTCCGAACGCCGCAGCGCGGTTTTGATCGATCCCAAGATGAGCGGCCTCCCGCCCTTCCTCACCGAGGACAGTGGCGTGAACTCGGGCATGATGATCACGCAGGTGACTGCCGCCGCTTTGGTAAGCGAGAACAAGTCGCTGGCTCATCCGGCAAGCATCGACACCATCCCGACTTCCGCCGGCCAGGAAGATCATGTCTCGATGGCCCCGATCGCCGGGCGCAAGGCAACACAGATCGCGCGCAACGCCGCGGGCGTGATTGCTATCGAGCTGATGACGTCTGCGCAGGCCGTGGATTTCCATTTGCCGCTCAAGACCAGCGCAAAGCTGCAGAAGATTCATGCGAAGGTGCGCGAAATCACGCCGCGCTTTACGTCAGATCGTTACTGGGCCGATGAGATTGCGGAGCTTCAGGCAGCGGTGCTCGATGGCAAGATCTCCGCCGACCAATTCTTGCCGGACTGAGCGGCGCGCCGCCCCCCATCTGCCCCGGCGACAGGATCATTCTCCTGCTGAAATCGAAGAGTGACGCCACGGCGATGCCGGCCAGGGCGCATGCCGGCGGCGCGCGCCGCTTTCGAACCCACGCCGGAGCCTCAGGTCGTCAGCAGCCCGATCGCCCGCTCGACCGCCGACCGCGCTCGCCGCAGTTCGGGCACCTTGTGGCGCTTCAGGCGATTGGCAGAGTAGACGTCGATGAGCTCATCGACGTCGTTGCAGAAGCGCCGCAGCTGCTCGAGAACGTCCGCATGATCGCAAGGCGCACATCGCGGCCGCTTCCGCCAGACAACGCGCAATCTGGTCGACGCGCTCCCCAGCACCAGCAGCGCTAGCAGGTTTGGCTGTGCCATCCGCCCAGCAGTGCATGCCCAATCCCCGTCAACCCGATCCGACCCTCTTTCCCGGATGAAGGGCTTCGTTCAGCCTATTTGCGGCCAAGAACCCACTTGAACTCGCGCCGCCGGAAGCTCTTGAACAGGAGATAGAAGCCCGTGAACGAGAGCCACAACGTCGCGAACGCGACGACGATGATCAAAGGATGATTGAAGCTGGTGCGATTCACATAGTCCATGTTGTGAAGCATCCAGACGAAATCCCACACCCTCCAGGTGTCGCCGCGATTGACGAGCGGACGCCCGGTCGCCGCCGACACATAGGCGCTGCTGTTTTCCTCATCCGCGAAATTGACGCGCCACATCGGCCCGTCATGCTCGCGCGCTTCGAGGTTGGGCCTGTCGAGCCACTCGACCGAGACGACCGCGCTGTCGTGATGGAAGGCTTGCGCCGCGATCCGCTGCGCGGTTCCCGCATCGATCGCCACCGGCTGGCCGGTGCGGGCGTCGAGCAGTCGGGGTCCGCCCGCTCCGCTCAGCTCATAGACCGGACGGTCAAGGAGGCGCCGGAGAACCAGTCCCTCGACAGCCCCGAGGCGGGCCGGGTCAAGCAGGCCGTCGGGCCAGGCGGCCGCGGCCTCGACCGCCGCCGGAGCGCTGTGCCCGCCGACCTTGTCCATGTCGAGCAGCGCCATGATTGCGCCGCTCACCGTCCACAGCACGAACTGGATCCCGAGAACGAGTCCGACCCATTTGTGGATTCGGCGCCAGAACACGGGCGCGACCCGGAGCCGCCGGGCCTTGAGGACATGCTCCACCTTCATGCGGCCTTCTTCTTCTTGCGGGGGAAGGACCAGACCAGAAGGCAGGCTCCGGCGAGCGCCATCAGCACGGCGCTCCAGGTCGCCACCCGCAGCAGCGGATTGTTGACGTCGGTCCGTTCGTCATAGTCCATGATGTGCAGCATCCAGACGAAGTCGAAGATGCGCCAGAGATTGTGGCGCCGGCTGAGGAGCTCGCCCGTCGCCGGCGAGATGTAGAGCGTCGGCTGGTTCCAGCCGGCGAACTCGACCCGCCAGTAGGGTGGCTTGCGCGACTGCATTTCCATGGGCGCCTTGGTCAGGAGCCTCGCCGACACGATCTCCGGCTCGCCCGTGTAAAGCCGGCGCGCGACCTCGCGCGCCTGGGCCTCGTCGAGCGGCGCCGAGCGATGCCCGGTTGCCGCATCGACGACATAGGCTCCGTCCTTCGTGTCGACGCGCCAGACCGGCCGGTCCAGCAGCCGCTGCAGTCGGACCTCGCGGGCGCCGGGGTCGGCCGCCGCGACCGTCGCCGGCGAGACCAGCCCGGCGAGCGCGACCGGGGCCGCCGCCGGCCGGCGCACCAGATGGTCGCCGTGGATATAATCGATGTGGACGGCGACCATGTACATCCCGGTCGCCGTCCAGATGACGGCCTGGATCCCGACGAACAGCGCGAGCCACTTGTGGACACGCCGGACGAGAAGGGGCCATCGGATTGTCATCCGCTCAAATCCTCAGAACAGGTGCCGGAACCCGGCATAGAAGCGCCGGCCCAGGAGGTCATAGGTCATGGTGTCGGTGTTCGCGTCGGTCCAGCTCTGGATGAACGGAGCCTTGCGGTCGAACAGATTGTCGACGCCCACCATCAGCCGGGTCTTCTCGAACAGGTCATAGGCGACCTGCACATTATGGTAGAAGACGTTCGGCGCCTTGTAGCCGAGCTCGTCCGGCGCGGCGTTGAAGTCGGTAGCCTTGCCGATCCACTGGGTCGACCAGGTCAAGTCCGCCCTGCCGAAGTCCGCGGTGACAACACCGTATCCACGCCACTTCGGATAGCCGCCATTGCCGCCGCCGATATGGCCGTCGAACACGATGTCGTCGCCGCCCGGGAAGGGGTTGACGACATACTTGTCCAGGTAGGTCGCGGTCAGATCGACGCTGAGGCCGACCCCGCCGAGCTTGCGGTTGTAGACGAGACCGAGGTCGAGACCGCTCATCTTCTCACGCCCGGTGTTGATCGGCTGAGCCGACAGGTACGTGACCTCGTTGGTCAGCGGACTGCGGGTGAAGTCGTCGCAGAACGGATGGGCGAGATTCGGCGTGTTGTAGCAGACCGACAGCTTGGTCGACCCGGGGATCGCACGGATCGCGTCCTTGATGTCGATTGAGAACCAGTCTGCAGTAAGGGACAGCCCTGGAATCACCGACTTGGGCTGGATCACCGCGCCGATCGTCCAGCTCTTCGACTTCTCCGGCTTCAGATCCGGATTGCCGCCGATCGTAGTGAGGATCGTATTGCCGAGCTGAACGTAGGTCGGCCGGACGCCCGAAGCCTGGCAGTTTGCGATGAGCACCGCGTTGCCACTCGCCAGATAATTGCTGCAGGGATCGGTTGTCGTCAGATTTCCTTCCGACACGCCCCCGTAAAGCTCGGGCACGTTCGGAACGCGGAAGCCGGTGCCATAGGTTCCGCGCAGCCGCAGAGCGTCGAACACTTGCCAGTCGGCGGTCACCTTGTAGTTCCACGTGCTCCCGAACAGGTCGTAATCCGAGTAGCGGACCGCCCCGTCAATCGTCAGCGCTTGGACACCCGGAAGGTCCTTGAGGATCGGCGCGGAGAGCTCAAGATAGCCCTCCTTGGCCGTCACAGACCCCGAGATCGGGCTCTGCTGGTTGGTATTCGCCACGCCCATGACGATCAGCGGATCCGGATCGCGCCAGCCCTTCTCCTTGCGGTACACCGCACCGGCCGCGAACGAGAGAGCCCCCGCAGGGAGCTTGAACAGGTCGCCGGTAATGTCAGCGTAGACGGTCTTCAGCGTGTTACCGCCATGGTCGCGAGTGGTGGCAAGGATGTAGTTCAGCACCTCCGGAGTTACGTCGCCGTTGCCGAGATAATCCGCGCACGGGATTGCTGCGCCGGGCGCAAAGCTGCAGACGTTGGTGTTGACCGTATTGCGGACCCGCTCGAGGTTCGCGATGTTGGTCATTCCATCAACAGCGGTGTTGCGGCCATAGGCGCCGGCAACTTCCCAATTCCAACCGTTCGCCAGCTCGCCGCGAGCGCCGGCCGTACCCTGCCAGGTATTGGTTTCCTGGAAGAAGATGCGCGGCCCAGGCTCACCGAGACGCCGCTGCACGAGCACCAGGTTTTGGCCAGTAGGATTGGTCGGGTTGGTTGCCGAGATCGACAGGTTGCGGAGCGTTCCCGGAGTGGCGATCTGCCGGCTCTTCCGGAACGTGTAGAGGAATTCCCCGAACGCCGTGATGTTGTCGGTCACGTCATAATGCGTGAAGACCGCAGTGCTTACGCGCTCGATCGGGCTCACCGCGTTGAGGAATGGGTTCGAGTTGAAATTGTGGATCGCGCGATTGTACGGCTCGTAGAAGTCGCCGTCGCCGTTCGGGTCATTGTTGAAGTTGATCTGCTGTCCGTTGGGAAGCACGGCCCGGCCGCCGAGCGTCGAGGCGCTGTTCGAGCAGCCAAGAACCCCCGGCGAGACTTCGGCGAGGCCGCAAGGCGCACGATCGGCCATGTTGACCGCGGTCGTCTTCTGATAGGTCACTGCCGCAGCGATCCCGCCGCGATCACCCTGGACACCCCAAGTCAGGTCGGCCGTGAAGTCCTCGCCGTCGCCCTCCTCGGTGATACCATAACGAGCTCCCACGCCCAGTCCTTCGAACCGGGTGTTGGCGACGATGTTTACGACGCCAGCGACCGCGTCAGCACCGTAGATCGCCGACGCGCCATCCTTCAGCACATCGATGCGCTGAATAATCGAAACGGGGATCATGTTGAGGTCCGGCGACGAGTTCGCTCCGGTGCCGCCTGCCACGAGTCGGCGGCTGTTGAGCAAGACCAGGGTCCGCTTGATGCCGAGGCCGCGCAGGTTGACCTGGGCCGTGCCGTAACCGTTGCTCGTCCAGTAGGACGAGGTCTGGTTGCCGGCGAATCCGGCGTTGGCGGGAAGCCGCTGGAGCACGGTCTCGACGTTGACAACGCCGGTATTCTCAATGGTTTCGGCAGTCACGACGTTGGCGGGGCCGACGCCGGTGATGTCCGTCCGCCGGATCCGTGAGCCGGTGACGATGATGCTCTCGCCCTGGTCGCTCTTCGCCGCCGGGGAAGCGGCGGGCGCTTCGGCCTGGGCGCCGGCGCCTTCCGTCCCGACCTGTTCAACTGCTGCCGGCTGCGGCGCCTCGTTGGCGGCCTGGGCAAAGCCCGGAGTTCCCGCCGCGGCCAGGATCGTGCCCGCAAGCAGACGTGCACCGAATCGCATCATTGTCGCTCCTCCCCTGTCTGGAGATGCAAATGGATGCCAAATGTCTATACATGTCAATATAGATTCGGACCAGCCCGGACCGGTACGGTCCACGCGCCAATCGGCCGTTCGGCGACGTCGTTCGTGCCTCCCCATTTCTGGGAATATCGCGCTGCCCCCGGCCTCGCGATCATTCGCTCCTCTTCACCAGGGAGCGAACCGGAAATGGCGATCGTCGAGCGCAATGTCTGCGGACCCGGCCAGGCGGCTGCCCTGAAATCGATGTTCATGGCCCGCAAGCGGGTGTTCGTCGACCTGCTCAGATGGGACGTCCCGGTGATCGACGGCCGCTTCGAGATCGACCAGTTCGATGATCCCTCCGCGGTCTATATCCTCATCGTCGACCCGGATGGCGGGCATCTCGGATCGGCGCGGCTGCTCGAGACGACGAAGCCGCACATCCTCGCCAGCCTGTTCCCGCAATTGTGCGAAGGCGCCGTTCCATCCGGGCCCGACATGCTCGAGATCACCCGCTTCTGCCTCGACCCGCGCCTTGGCGCGTCGGCACGCCTGAACGTTCGCAACCGCCTGGTCAGCGCGCTCGTCGCCCATGCGCTCGCATCAGGCATCCGCACCTACACCGGGGTCGCCGAGCTGGCCTGGCTGCAGCAGATCCTCGCATTCGGGTGGGACTGCCAGCCTCTCGGGTCCCCGCAGCGCGTGGGCGGCAAGCAGCTGGGAGCGCTCGCCATCGCGATCGGCCCGGAGACGCCCGCCCTCCTCGCCCGGAACGGCCTGTGGGTCGAGGAGACGCTTGCCCCCGCCACCCTCTCGAAAGCCGCCTGACGGAGACCCGCCAATGCCCCTCACTCCCGACCCGCTCGACCATGACGTCCGCCGCTGGAGCCGCCGGCTCCTGAAGGAAGGCTATTGCATCATCCCGCACCTGCTGCCGAACGCCAGGATCGCCCGGCTGGACGAGGATCTTGCCGGCGACTTCGCCGAGACCCCGTTCTGCGAGGGAGGGTTCTACGGCGAGCGGACCAAGCGGTTCGGGCGCCTGCTCGCCCGCTCGCCGGTCGCCGCCGAGCTGGTCCAGCACGAGCTCGTGCTGGGGATCGTCCGCGCGGTCCTCTCGCCCTGGTGCGACACCGTCCAGCTCAATCTGACCCAGGCGCTCGCGCTCCATCCGGGCGCTCCGCCCCAGCTTCCGCACCGCGACCAGGACATGTGGCGCGGAACGGTCGGCGAGGTCGAATATCTGGTCAACGTCATGTGGCCTATCACGCGCTACACGGCCGAGAACGGAGCGACCGTGGTGTGGCCGGCCAGCCACGGACGGCGGGCGCTCGAGCCCGAGCCTCCGGCGGGCGAATTCTCCGCTGCCCTCGAACCCGGTTCGGCGCTGCTGTTCCTCGGCTCGACCCTGCACGGCGCCGGCGGCAATTCGAGCGGCGAGGTTCGCCGCGGAGCGATCGTTAGCTATTGCCTCGGATGGCTGAAACCCTACGAGAACCAGTGGCTCGCCTATCCGCCCGCCGTCGCCCGGGGATTCAGCCCGGAGCTTGCCGCGCTGGTCGGCTATGCGCAGCACCGTCCCAACCTCGGCAATTATGAAGGGCAATGCCCGTCGCTCCTGCTGAGGGACTGCGTTCCGGACCGCATCGGCGCGGCCGACGCCCTTCGGCCGGACCAGGCCCATCTCGTCGCCGAGTTCGTTCGAGACCAGCAGTGGCCCGGGCGCGCGGCCGCCTGATCCATTCGCATGAGCCTCCCCGGCACCTTCGAGCGCGTCTATGCGGCGATCAAGGACCAACTCCGCAAGGGCGCCTTCCGGCCCGGGGAGCGGCTCGAGCCGGCCGCCTTTTGCGAAGAGCTCAACGCAAGCGTCACGCCGATCCGCGACGCGCTCCACCGCCTGACCGGCGAGCGGCTGGTCGAAGCGCCGCGCAATGAAGGCTTCCGCATGCCGATGCTGACCGAGACCAGCCTTCGCCATCTCTATGCCTGGCATCGCGACCTGCTGATGCTCGCGGCCGCGCGGCACAGGGCGCCGCCCTGCACCGCCGGCGGCCCCGCCGGGCCCTGGCCCGGCCGCCACGAAAAGCAGAATGCGCTGTTCCTGGCGCTCGCGGATGCGACGGGCAATCCCGAGCATGTGCAGGCTGTCCAGGCCCTCATCGAGCGGCTCGATCCCATCCAGCGGCTGGAGGACGCCTTCCTCGACGCCGTCGACGCCGAAACGGCGCAAATCGCAGAGGCCGTGCGCACTGACGATCGCAAGGCGCTGCGCGCCAGCCTTGTTCGGTATCACCGTCGCCGCGACCGGATCGTCCCGGCCCTGCTCAGCCGTCTGCACCAGCATCCCTGAGTTCAGGCTCAGGTTGTTCGTCGCGTCGACGGTCGCCTCGTCGTCATGCGTCAAACGCCAAGCCACTGCTTGAGCGATGCCTGAGAAAGCGATCGTCCGACCTTGACCGCTCCAGAGTGTCTTCAGTGGGAGGAAAGCGGACACTCGCTCCATCCCCGACTCGACCGATCCTCACGACAGTTCCCCGAGCGATCATGGCGCCCGCAATGGTCGAAGGCGGACAAAGGCCCTCGATTTGCCACGTATTGGCGCTGCTACCGCAAGACATTGCTCACTTGTTATTGCGAGTAACTCGCATTAGCAGTTTACGGGTAATCGAAAACCAGGGGGATTCCAATGAAACGCGTTCTTGTGCTGGGCCTCGGCCTTGCCAGTCTTGCAGCCACTCCAGCACGGGCAGACGAGAATTATTTCGGCTACTCATACGGCTCGGAAACGCTCCCGAAGGGCGGCAGCGAGGCCTATCTGTGGATCACTGACCGCCGCGGGAAGCAGGAGGGACATTACGACGCCCAGGATTATAAGATCGAGCTGGAGCATGGCTTCACCAACCGGTTCCAGGCGTCGGGCTATCTAAACTTCGAAAGCCACCACGTCCGCGGTCTTGAACCCGATTTCGAGGACGTCGATCGCGACTTCGGCTTCAAGGGCGTGCAGGCGTCGTTCAAATATGCCGCGCTGAGCCCCTACAAGGACGGAATTGGCCTGGCATTCTATGTCGAGCCGGGCTGGTCCCGGATCCACAACAGCTCGGGCGAAAGGGGAACCGAGCTGGAACTTGAGTTGAAGACGATCGTCCAGAAGAACTTCCTGGACGACAAGCTCATCTGGGTCGCCAACCTCACGCTTGAACCCGAATGGGAGAAGGAAAAGGATGTCGACGAGCTGACGGGCGAGATGGAGTCCGAGTGGGAGAAGGAGTTGAAGATCGAGGCGACGACTGGCCTCGCCTATCGCGTCGGCGCCGGCTGGTATGCCGGCCTCGAAGGTCGCTACGCGAGCGTGTACCCCGACTGGACGAACGGGCTGCACCGCGAGACCTATGCGGTCTTCGCCGGGCCATCGATCCATTATGGGGGGAAGAAATGGTGGTTCACGGCGACCTATCTGCCACAGCTGTTCGGCGGTCCGAGCCCGAGCGGCAGTCGATCGTTCGAGGAATATGAAAAGCGCGAGCTTCGGTTGAAAGTCGGGTACGAATTCTGATGAGCAAGCTCGGCGCGACCTGGTTCACGATCCTGCCTGCAGCGGCGTTCGCGGTCGCGCCGGCTTCCGCCTCGGCGACCGTCTATCTGTCGATCCAGACCGCTCAGCACGCGATGTTCCCCGGGGCGAGCTTCGTCGAGCACAATCTCGTCTTCACGCCCGAACAGCGAAAGGCGATCGCCCGGGCTTCGGGGGTCGGAAGCTTCGACAAGGTCCAGCGCGTCTGGGACGTGCGAGCGGCCAACGGCCGCGCGGGCTGGTTCATCGTCGATCGCGTGCTCGGCAAGCATGAGATGATCACCTACGCCGTCGCGCTCACGCCCGATGGCGCAGTGAAGCGGGTCGAAGTGCTCGAATATCGCGAGACCTATGGCGGCGAAATCCGCAATCCGGCCTGGCGGCAACAGTTCGTTGGCAAACGCTTTGGATCGCAGCTCCAGCTCGGCAAGGATATCCGGAACATCTCCGGCGCGACGCTGTCGAGCCGACATGTGACGGACGGAGTCCGGCGGCTGCTCGCGACCTTCCAGCTGCTCTTGAGAAATGGCTGAACGCGTCACTCGCTGCCGTGCGTTGCTCGGCACGTTCGTCGAGGTAACGGCGGACTCCGGCCAGGCGATCGAGCATGCGTTCGACACCGTCGCCCGCGTCGACCGGTTGATGAGCGCGCACGAGCCGGGCAGCGACGTGGCGAGCATCAACCGCTTCTCGCATCTTCATCCCGTGGAAGTTGACCAATGGACCGCGCTCGTGCTGGAGCGAGCACTGTTCTGGGCCAGGGAGAGTGGAGGTGCCTTCGACGCCGTCCGTGCCGGAAAGGCATCGCTCGAGCGCGGGCTCCTTCCGATTCACGATGATCAACCCAGGCCCGAGGCATCGCATTGGACCTGGCTCGAGATCCAGGGAAGATCCGTGCAGTGGATGAAGCCGGGTTGCGTCGACCTGGGCGGCATCGCGAAGGGCTTCGCTGCGGACAGGGCGATCGAAGCGTTGCGCACCGCAGGAGCAGAATGCGGCCTCGTCAACGCGGGCGGCGACCTGCGCGGGTTCGGCTCACAATCCTGGCCCGTTACGATCGTCGATCCGCTTTCGCGCCGGCCACTCGCTGCCGTCGAGCTTTGCGACGGGGCGCTTGCAACGAGCGCCTTGCTGGATGGGCAGTCGGTGCATCTGCCGGGTCGCGACGGGCGCTTCGTTTCGGCATCGGTGCGCGCGCCCTCCGCAATGGATGCTGACGCACTGACAAAGGTCGTGCTTTCAGGGTCGCTTCATTCTGCTCAGTGCCTGGCTATCGTCGGTGCGGAAGGCTTTCGGATCTTGCACGACGGATCGGTCGAAGCCGTGGAGATGGAAGCTGCGGACGCGTGAGCCGACGACCGGAATTCAAGCTCTCGCTTCCCAAATGGCACGAATGGTCGATCTACGTGTGCACGGCCGTGCTGGTGCTGACCGGCGTCGCCTGGCTGATCGCCGGCTCATTCGGAGCGGTGCAGGGGGAATTCGGGCAGGAGCCCAATCCGTCCTTGCCGTGGCTGCTCATGGTCCACGGCATCGGGGCTTATGCATTTGCAATCCTGGCCGCGATGCTGGTTCCCGTTCACATCCGCCTTGGCTGGCGAGCGAGCCGCAATCGATTGAGCGGAATCGCGATGGTTTCGGTCTCCCTCTTCCTCGCCACCAGCGGCCTGGCGCTTTATTATTCGACCGGGGAGGGATTTCGGTCAGCCGTCAGCCTTGCCCATTGGGTGGTTGGTCTTGGCCTGGCGTTGTTGCTTGCCGTGCATATTATGCGCGGGAAGGGCTCGCGTCCGCGAAGGGCCAAGAGCCAAGTCTCCACCTCCGGGGGGTAAAGCTGCCCTCCAAGGGAATGCCCGCAATTGGCCGCAAGTGGACACGCGGCCAACGGCGGGAATGGATGAAAAGCCGGCATAGCGGGGCTTTTGAAATGCAGCCCGCTGACGAGTCCCGGGAACCTGCAGCCGGCCGCAACATCAAAGATCGCAGCGCTTGTCTTCACCTCCCGGTGAATAGTGGCCTCCGCCAAATTCTGGCTCTTCATGGAAGGGAGATTCGAGCATGGAAAACCGATCCACGCGGCAAGAACCTCATGCGACCCACGGCACCAGACGAGATCTGCTCTCGCAGGGCGTTGCGTTGTTTTCGGCAGCAGCGATCTCCGGTGCGTTACCGTTGGAGTCCGCAAGCGCCCAAGCGAGCGAACCCTCCGCATCCGCATCCCTTTACGATCGGCTAGGGGGCATTTTCGCAATTGCCGGGGTCGTCAATTATTTCAGTGACGAGATCATCAAGGACCCCGTTGCAGGAGCGAGATCAAAGAACCCGAGACTTCGTAGATGGCATACGAAGCAACTTGGTCGGCTTCCGGGTCTGAAGTTCATGCGAACCTTGTGGGTTGCCGAAGTGAGTGGTGGGCCTTTCCAATTTTCGGCAACGCGGCCGGGGCACACTCATTTTGGGCTTGAGAACGCCCACAAGGATCTGCGCATCTCACCGAACGAGTTTGATGCGGTCGCGCGCGTACTGGCCCGATCGCTCGACCATTTTTCGGTTCCAAGACGTGAGAAATCCGAAGTCCTGACGGCCTTCGCGGCCCACAAGAACGAAGTCACGGAAGGATGGCGGCAGGCGCACGGAGGGAGAGGATAAGCCGGCACGCGTCCCATGGCCTGCGCAATGAGTGGCATTCGCGTCGGTTCAGTTGGCTCAGCGAAACGCCACGCGAAACTACTTTGAGGCGAACTGAGGCCTTGCCTAATTGTTAGTCCTGGGAGCCCCGGCTCAGTTGCCCGCGGATCGCTCCTCCCGGAAAGACGGACGTATGGACGTTCACATAATAGTTTTCGGGGTGTTGGACGACGTCCTCGAGCAGCTTGCGATCGAACGGGAATCGCGTGCTCCCTTCGGTGCAGCCTTCGAGATCGATGGGCTCGCCAAAATTGAAGAAGCTGATCTTTATTGGGCCTTGTGCGGTGGCCGGCGCCTGATGGATGTGCGACGCGACCAGCGGATCAAGGTTCGCGAGGTCCACAAGGTTCCAGCAGACGCGGCCCTGACCGACGTTGACGGTCACTTGCGCCGTCCCGCGTCCATCCATGTCCGCAGTCAGACGGCCTCCGTCGAGTTCGGCTTGGCCGGTGAGCGATTTCACGAACTTGCGGCCGCCTTCCGCCACCGGTGCTGAAAGGGCTGCGCCCATCAGACCTGCGGCCGCCGTGAACGACAAGAGGAGTCGTGTTCGGGGTGTCATGGCCAATCTCCTGCCCAAGTGCCCCACCCGAAAGCATTATAGCCCCCTGTATGTGACGCGGATACGTCAAACGGAATGTCTACTTTGGGTGGAAAGCAGACCTAACGAATCTTGCCTGTCAGAGCGTACCATTCGCGTGGAATGGCCTCACAAGCTCGAAATAGGTCCGCATCCCCAAGTTTGCCGAACCAGAAGGAAACATCCCCGTCAGCCCTGTGCTCGACGTAGACAGGACTTAGACCCTCGCGCTCGAACGCGGCGGCGGCGTCGTTGGCATGTTGTGCCCTAACGCGGATACGCGCACCTACATCACGCTCTGCTGGATTGTCGTTGTCCATCGACGTGAGTTTCGCGCTTGATGCTTATGTCTGCAATGGGCCGAAAGCGGACGTTGGCCGCGCTGGTCTTGCCGGCTAACTTTGGGCATGGACGGACCACCGGCTGAGCATGTCCTGGCTGTTCTTCACCGCCTAAGCGGTAGGCGGCTTAAAGGTGGCGCGGACAAACTCGTTGGGGCTGACCATGGTGTCACTGGCTGGGATGGCATCGACCTACTCGAAGACCTTGAGGAACACTTCGACGTGGACCTCCGACCGTTCATGGATGCGCGAGCGACGACACGCAAAGGGAGGTTCAGAACCCGAACCGTCTTCGGGGATGCCGCTCCACGCGAATTGGCAGAGCACATAGGTTTCCTGCGGTCCCACCGCTGAGTGTCCGCAATAGGTCGTAAACGGACATTCCGTCTACGTAATCCTGGGCACAATTGCTGCCGAGCCTAGTTGAAGGGCCAGGTAGGTACACAATGAAACGCGAGCTGATAGGCGGCTATCCGGCCGCAAATGATCGCGAGCAAATAGGTCGGTTGCTTCGCTACGCCTTTCCGCTCGGATTAGGATCGTTCACTGAGTTGCGGAATAAGCTCAGGCACGAGGAAAGAGCGTCGTCTCCGCTCCGTCAGTGAGTGTCTGTGATGGATGGAAAGCGGACGTTACGGTGCTGACGATGCCTAAGGGACCTCGCGCGGCGAGGTCCGGAAAGGTCGGCATCCTTCGGGACGATTGCCAGAAGCAGGCCTGATCAAACGGAGGTCCGGGATGCAAGGGCCGGTGCAACGACCCGATGGATGTCCAGTGAGCTGTCCCATAGTTGAGTTCGCTCCGAGTAGTTCAGGACCGTACGCCGCCTGCGGCGCCGAGATTATTTCTCTCTGACGTTACGCCGCGTCCCCGATTGGATGCTGTAATCGCTGCTGTTCGAATGCGCATCCGAAGGAGGCCTGGCCTGCGCGCGCTTCTGGGTCCTGACGGGCAGTTGCGGTAAAGCAGCACGAACTTCAGCCCGGCTCGCGGGATCCGCTGCGGGGCGATCCGTCTTCCTCCATTCCGTGCGGCCAGGGCCCAAGCGTTCGCTCGGATACATTCGTCAAATCATGGGCTTATATGCTTGGGGTATGGGGCGGGACACTTAGACTCCGGATCGCTGCGGACCTTCGCAGCTGCCAAAAGGAGTGCAAGCATGGAACGCGAACATGAGATCCAGCCGCTGGTCGACCTTGGAGCCGCCAGCGAGCGGACGCTCGGGGCCGACGGCTATTCGTTCGACCTCGTCCGCGAGATCCCGAAGACCGGCATCAGCGAGGACTGAGGCCGGCCCGTCAGCAGGGTGCTGTCCTTTCCGGACCGGCGCTCCTCGCAAGCGGACCAAAGCAAGGTCCCGCCGGCGGGCGCACCAATCTCCGAAGGAGAACAAGATGAAACGCTTCAAGGCCCGAACTCTTGTCGACCTCGGTGTCGCCAGCAGGCGCACGCTCGGGGCAGACGGCAAGGTCACCGACTTCGTCCGGATGATCGAGCATTGGGGAATCAGCCGCGACTGATCTCCAAGGTCCGCGCCGGCGCCTTCGGGCGCCGGCGTGCCGAGGATGACACTCACCTGTACTGGCGCCTCGGCGAGGGCGTGACGGCCTGCCTGGCCGCCGACCGAATCCTGTTCCTGGATCTCGAGCGCGACCGTTATCATGCCCTGCCGGCGCCCCTCACGTCCGACTTCCTCTCATGGCTGCAATCGCCCGCCACGGAGCCGCCGGTCTCGTGCCGGGCGGTCCTCCTGGACCTGCGCCTCGACCATGGCGATGGCCGTGCGGTCGGGACGCCCAGAGCCTGCGCTTTTCCCCGCGCGCTCGCGCTGGACTCGGCGTCCCTGCCAGGTTGCGCGGTCCGCCCGGGCGATTGCCTGTCGGTCGGAACGGCGGTGATCCAGGCGTGGAACGAGGTGCGCTCGAGGCCGCTCGCCGCGGTCCTCGCCCGGCGCTTCGCCCGACCGCAGTCGCGAACCGCCCCGGCCGGCGACCTCAAGATCCGGCTTGCCCGGTTCCGGTCGGCGCGGCCGTTCGTCCCGGTGCCACGGGTCTGCCTGCATGACTGCCTTGCGCTGCTCGACTGGCTGGGCCCGGATTCGGCCGGCGCCTCGCTGGTGTTCGGGGTCTGCGCCCGCCCCTTCTCCGCCCATTGCTGGCTGCAGGCCGGCGACCGGCTGCTCGACGACCATCCGGAAAGTCCGTCGCGCTACCAGCCCATCCTCCATTTGCCGTGACCCACGCCTATCTTGCCTGCCTTGCCGGCCCCGAGCGGCCGGAGCCGGTCCCGCCCACCCTGCTCGCTGCCCTCGCTCGCCTCGGCTGTGTCCGGCGGCCGGGCCCGGAGCGCGTGCGGCTGTTCGCGACCGACGACCTTCCAGCTCGATCCGCCGCTTCGGGCGAGGGGCTGGTGATCGGGCACTTGTTCGACCGGTCGGGCAACCCCGCCGGCCCCGACGTGCCGCTCACCCTGTCGCGGGACGGCGTCCGCGCGATGACCCGCCGGCTGTGGGGGTCCTATGTCGCGATCGGCGTCCATGGTGAAAGGATCCTTGCCGCCCGCGACCCCTCGGGCGGCCTCGCCTGCTACCATACGCAGATCGGGGGCGTGACCTATTTCACGTCCGTCCCGCACCTGCTGGTCGAGTGCGGCCTGCTGGCCGCGGAGCTCGACTGGGCGCAAGTCGTCCGTGCCCTCGTCCACCATTCCGAGCGGAAGGCCGAAACCGCGATCCAGGGGATCCGCGAGCTCCTGCCGGGCACGCTGGTCACCGTCGACGGCCACCGGTCCGAGACTTGCCCGGTGTGGGATCCCTGGGATCATGCGTCGGCAAGCCCGCCCAACGATCCCGCCGAAACGCTCCGGCAGACGCTACTTTCGACGCTCGCGGCGTGGGGGCACAGCTTCGACCGACCGCTGGTCGAGATCTCCGGCGGCCTCGACTCGGCGATCGTCGCCGCGGGTCTCGCGCCCGCCACCCGAAGCGCGTCGCTGATCACTTTCGCCGCGGCGCCCGGAGATCCGGACGAGACCGCCTATGCGCGCGCCCTCGCCGGCCATCTCGGGCTCCCTCTCGAGGTTGCAACGCCGCGCGCCGAGCATGTCGATCTTGCCCGGTCGCTGTCGAGCGACCATCCGCGTCCCAATGCCCGCGCCTTCACCCAGGCTGCGGACGCCGAGAGCCTTCGGCACGCCCGGGCGATCGGCGCCAACGCCTTCGTGAGCGGCGGCGGCGGGGACGACGTCTTCTGCTATCTGAGGACCGTCCTGCCGGCGGTGGACCGGTTCCGGGCGCAGGGCCTCGGGCCGATGCTCTCGACGGCGATGGACATCGCGGTCATGAACCATTCGACCTTGTGGGATGCGCTTGCCCGGGTCGTTCGCCGGCTGGTCCGCCGCGGCCCGGCGAGACGTCCGCTCGACCTGCGGTTCATCGCGCCGGGCATCGGCGACGCCGTCGCGGCCGCAAGCGACCGCCGACCGGACGATCGCCCACCCGGAAAGGCGGCGCATGTCCGCGGCGTGATGACCATCCACAATTATCTCGAGGGCCATGCGCGGGCAGCGTTCGCGCCGATCCTTTCGCCCCTGCTGTCGCAGCCGGTCGTCGAATGCTGCCTGGCCATTCCCAGCTGGCACTGGTGCGCGGGTGGCCGGAACCGCGCCGTCGCCCGCGAGGCGGTCCGCGGCCTGCTCCCTCCAGTCGTGCTCGAGCGCCGCTCGAAGGGCTGCTTCGACGGCTTCTGCGCCGCCTTGCTCGAGACCAACCGCGCCCTGGTCGGCGCGATGCTCCTCGACGGCCGGCTGGCCGCCCATGGACTGCTCGACCGGGAGGCCGTGGAGCGCGCGCTGACGGACCCCGCTCTGCCCGCCGAATCGGTTGCCAGGCTGCTGGCGCTGGTCGACGTCGAAAGCTGGGTGGCCGGCTGGGCCGCCCGTCCCGCTCAGCGCTCCTGACGGCGCTGGAGGGCGCGCCAGCGCGCATATTGCTCCTCCTTCCCGGCCAGCCCGGTCCTGCCGTTGAGCCAGAAATCGAACCAGTCGATCGCCCGCTCATAGGTGGCGAGCCGGTGCGCCGGTCTCCATTTCTGGTGATATTCGTCGGCAAAGACATGCATCTCGATCGGGGCGCCCCGGCCGCTCAATGTGCCGTAGGTCTCGAGCGCGAACCGGAATTCGTCGTCGGTCAGCTGAAGCAGGATCGGCGTCCGGACCCGCGACGCGTTGGCCGCCAGCGAATAATGCCTCCAGAACTCGGAGCCGTGGGATCCCGGCGGCGGGAAGCCGGCGGCGATGACCTGCTCGGCATAGCCCGGGCCGGCGGCGAACAGCGACGTGCTGGGCTCGTCGCAACAGGAGCTGAGCGCCGCCGCCCGGAACAGGTCCGAGTTGACCAGCGCGAACTGGGCCGTCGCCGCTCCGTCGCTGAGCCCGGTGATCCCGATCCGGTTGCGGTCGACCACGCCGAGCGCGATCGCCCGCCGGACTCCGGCTTCCAGCGACCGGTGCACCCGCCATCGCTCGGCGAACCCCTTCCCGTTCCGGCGCAGGAACTCGAGCTCGCTGGTCGCGAGCCCGGCGGCGACCGGCCGCGTGCGCTCGATGCTGAGGACCGCGAAGCCGCGCGCGGCGAAGGCGTGGATCGGATAATCGTCGCCGGTCCCGCCGCGCAGGAAACCCCGGCTCTGGTACTGGACGACGATCAGCGGGTGGCGCATCCCGGGCCGGTGCCCCGGCGGAAGGACGAGGTCGCCGTAGGCCGCGGCGCCCTCCTCGGCCGGCCATCTCAGACGGCGCACCGTTCCCAACTCAAGCGCCGCAAATTCGGGATTGGGATCGTAGAGCAGGGTGACGGCGCCGGTTCGAGGATTGATCCGGACGAGGTGCCGGGGCCGGGTTGCGGTTTCGCGTGCGCAGACGATCGTCGCGCCGACGCTCTGGCAGCCGAGCAGCGCGTCGGGCGTGGAGAGGACCGGCCGCGGCGCCTCCTCGCGACCGACCCGCCAGCGCAGCAGGCGGGTGATCCCGCCGTTGTCGGGAGTCGCTCCCCGAAGGACGTAGAGCTCGTCGTCCGAACCCCACCACAGCGCTCCCACGCCGTCCAGGCAGTCGCTCGAGCGGCAGGCGATCGCCCGGCCCCCGCGCTCGACGGTCAGCCCCGCAGGACCCATCACCACCCGCGGGTCGCGCGCCGCGGTCCAGGCCAGCGCGCCGGTCGGCGACCGGGCGAACGCGAGCGCGCCATCCGGCCGGCCCGCGTCCCCCGCGACCGGCGGTCCGCCTTCGATCGGGTCGCCGGTGGACGCGTCGATGCGCCGCTCGACGGGGTCGGCCGCGGGCGGCCTGGGACGCGACAGGGACAGGGTCCAGAACCGGCGATCGTAGAGGAAGCCCTCCCGCTCCTCCGACGCGATCGCGGCCTCGCCGCCCGCCTTGCCTGGCCGGACGGTCACTAGCAGCGACCGGCCGTCGCCCGACCAGCGCACGCCCCGGGCGTCCAGCTCGAGCCGGGACAGCGGCCTTGCCCCGGACCCGTCGGAGCGCGCGAGCCAGACCCGGGTCCGCCCGCCGTCCCGCCGCAGATAGGCGAGGCGCCGCCCGTCGGAGGACCAGGCGGGAGTCACCGGCTCGGCATTGCCGACCGGCAGGTCGGGGATGCCCCGGACGTCGCTGAGGTGGAGGATCAGTCCGCCTCCGGAATCGACCAGCCGCGCCCGGCCGCGCCCGTCGAGCGGGACCACGACGACCCCGATGCAATAGGAATCGCCGGCCGGGTCGCCGCGCCGGAGCACCAGCGCCGCCTGCCGGCCGTCGGGGGAGACGCTGAACGGCGGCTCACCCCCGACGGCCGTGCTCTGCCGACCGAAGTCCCGGAGGCGCGCAAGGTCGAGCGGCGTGACCGGCCGCCGAGCCGGTCGGACGCTGTCTGCCACGAGCGCCGAACGGCAGCCCTTTTCCGGTCCGTCCGGCACGGTCCCGGACGCGGCGGCCAGTGCGAACAGCGCTAGGCCGGCCGTCACCACGCCTTGGTGACCTGCAGCGACACTACCCGGCCGAGCGGGCTCGCATTGTCCGGGTCGTAGCCGGTGATGACCAGTCCCAGATTGTAGGCGGCGTAGGGCGGATCGCTATCGAGCAGGTTGGTCGCCCCGAGCGCAACCCGGAGGCCGGACAGCAGGCCGTTGCGCTCCGGCAGGCGGTAGCTGAGCTGGGCATCGAGGGTCGTCCAGCTCCCGACCCGCTGGGGCGTGACATTGGTGAGGTTGGTGTAGCTGTCGAGATAGTTGACGAACAGCGACGCTGCCCAAGGCCCCCTGCTCCACAGCGCCCGCCCGCGGATCCTGAGGTCCACCGGGTTGCCGAGGATGTCGACCACGTCCCGGACCGGCGCGGTCGGCGTCAGCGCCTGGTCGATGTTGAAGATATAGGTTCCGCTCGCGCCCACCTCGGCCTGCCCGCCGAAGGCGCGGAAGGCATAGCGCAGGTCGGCGTCGAGCCCCGACTGGCGGACCACGGAGAGGTTCTGAAGCCGGGCATCGATCACCGCCGCGATCGTGTCCGGAGCAATCCCCAGCGGGTTCACGAAGAAGGGCGAGGAATAGAAAGAGGCGATCGTCTCGGGTGAGGGATTGTCCTCGATGATGCCGGCATAGGTCGGCCGGTTGACGAGGAAATTGAACAGGTTCGCGGCGGGCGAGGTGATCCGGTCGCGATAGGCGATGTTGAAATAGGTGACCTCTGCCCGGAGCCCGGGCAGGATCCGCGGCTCGAGATCCGCTCCGACGCTCCAGGTCGTCGCCGTCTCCGGCCGGAGTCGCGGATCGTTGCCCCGCTCGACCAGGATGTTCGACCGGCCGGTCGGCGAGGCCGGATCGGGAATGGTGAAGGCGAACAGCAGCCTGGTCCCCGGATCCTGCCGCAGATTATCGAAGCCCGGCGCCCGGAAGGACGTCCCGTAACTGGCCCGAAGCCGGACCCCCGCGAAGGGCTCCCAGTTCAATCCAAAGCGCGGATTGGTGGCGGTTCCAAAGTCGCTGTAGCGCTCCGTCCGAACGGCGGCCGACAGGTCGAGCCGACGCAGGCCCGGAAGGGTGAAGCCGCCGCCGAACAGCGGGATCAGAACCTCCGCATAGGCCGCCCGGATCCGGCGGGCACCGGGAAGGTCGATCGGCGGCAGCACCCGCGGCTCGAGGCTCACGGTGTCGCTGACCGTCGGACCGTCGCGATAATGCTCCTGGCGAAACTCCCCGCCCACAGCGATCCGGACCTCGCCCCCTGGCACGGTGACCAGCGGTCCGTCGGCCCGAACGGTCGCGGACCAGACCGTTCCGCGATTGCTGGAGGTCGTTGAGCCGCGCACGAAATCGATCGTCGCCGGATTGGTCGACGGCCCGTCGCCGAACAGATTGTAGGCCCTGCCCGGGTCCGGGTCCAAGAGCGCAAGCGCCAGCCTCGCCGAGTTCACCCGGTTGAGGATCGAGCTGCGCTCGCTCTGATGGCCGACATTGGAGCGAACATCGACCGACCAGCGGCCGAGGTCCGCCTGCAGTCCGGCGGTCAGGCCATAGCCCCGGACCGTCCCGACCCGGCGCTCCCGGCCGAGGTCGGCGCCGAAGTCATACTGGACCCTCACCGGCTGGCCGGTTCCGAGGGGGTCGACATAGAAGGGGTTGGTGACCGGAACCGTTCGGGGCGCATCGCTGATCGTCCGGGCCCGACGCTCGAAGTCGCGCACGGAGAAAAGGCCCTGGGCGTAGACCCTGAGCGCCGCACCGAGGACCTGGGTGACGGCCGCGAAGACGGACTGCCGGCGCTGCATCGGGAGGACGTCGACCATGGCCCAGCCGTCGCCGCGGTTGACGGCGCCGGCCACCAGCTCGGCGGGCGACAGGCCGGTTCCGTCCTGGCCTTCCGGGATGGCGAAGGTCTGTCCCCCGGCGAGGATCGTGCCCGGACTGGCATAGCCGCCGCGAAGGTCCGGACCGCCGAACCGGCGGAGGTCGTCGGTGACATGATCGCGTTTCGCCGCTGCCAGGGCCGACCGCCGGTAGAATTCGTAGGCGACCACGGCATGGCCCCCATCCCAGCCCCGGCCGACGATCTGGCTGGCGAGCAGCTCCTCGGAATCGCCGTCGGCGGTCCCCAGCCGCACGCTGGTCTCGGCGCCCTCGAACCGAAGCCTCGGGATGACGTTGACGACGCCGGCGACCGCGTCCGATCCGTAGATCGCCGACGTGCCGTCGGCGATCACTTCGATCCGCTCGATCGCCGAGGCCGGGATCAGGGAAAGGTCGCTGAACACCCCGGCGAAGCCGCCGAGCGGCGGCCGGTCCCCGTTCAGGAGCACGAGCGTCGAGGCATTGCCGAGGCCGCGAAGGTTGAGGCTCGAGCCGGTGCCCGTATTCTTGCCGGTGTTGGGATCGAGCGAGATCGCGGTCGTCCCCTCGTTCGGAGCGCCCCCGAAATTCTGGGGCAGGGTCTGGAGGATGTCCTGGGTCGTCACGTAGCCGCTGCGCTCGATCGCACTGCGGTCGATCAGGATGACGGCCGATCCGACCGGCGCCGTTCCGCGGATCCGGGTCCCGGTGACCGTGATCCCGGCCTGCTCGGCGGCGTCGGAGGCCGGCCTGCGCGCATCTCCGGGCGCGGAAATGACCAGCGCCCCGTCGACCAGCCGGAACGCAAGTCCCGACCCCTCGAGCAGGATCGCAACCGCCTGCTCGGCCGTATACGTGCCCGAGAGCGCCGGAGCGTGGCGGCCACGCACGAGCTCGTCCGGTGCGATGATGCTCCGGCCGGTCTGGACTGCGACCTCGCGAAGGGCCTCCGAGAGGTCGAGCACCGGCAGCTGGACCGCTTGCGGGGCGGAGCCCTGTGCCGCCGCCGACCCCGCCCAAAGGGCCGCTGCGAGGGCCGCCGAAGCGCTCCTTGCGAATAAGAAGCTCTTGCCCATCGTTGTCCGTCTCCCCCTCGGCCGCCCGCGAATGGGCAGCGTTCGTGATGGACAAGACGGACGGGAACCGGATTACCCCCCGTTTTTCTTTGGCGACCGGATGGGGCCGGGGACGGAAGCAGGCTGAGCGCGAGAACGCCGGTCGCCAAGGCGACGGCGTTGCAGGCTGCCTTACCAATGGCGCGTTCGAACAGAGCTGCTCCCGGTCAGCACGAACCCTGGGCGTTCCGCACCATGAGGTGCGATCGCGGCCGGCGTCGTCTAGTCGCCCGTCGCCGCCGGGGAGGACGCTCCGAGCCGATAGTCCCCCGTCGCGGTTCGTTCCAGCCGGAGGTCGAACGCTTCGGCCAGACTCTTGGCAAGAGCCGGGACGTCGCCCGCCCTGAACGCGCCGGTCACCCGAAGCCGGGAAAGCCCGTCGCCGAGCACGATCTTTCGCAAGGAATAGCGATTGGCCTCGGCGACGGCTTCGTCGAGCGGAGTCCCGTCGAACCGGAGCATGCCCCTGGTCCAGGCGGAGCCGTCTTCAGCGAGACGATAGGAGCTCAGATCCCGTCCGGCCAGGAGTCCTTCTCCCGCTTCGAGCGCAACCCGGGTCGACCGTTCCCCCCTGCCGACCTCGGCGCCCGCGCGGCCCTCGCGGACCTCGACCCGGACGCCGTCCTGGAGCCTGCCGATCTCCACCACGCCAGGTGCGCTCCGGACGGTGGTGGCGGCGGCCTCGATGACAAACGGCCGCGGATCGGTGGCGACCTCGAAGCGGGCGCGGCCCTCGCGAAGGATCGCGCGTCGCTCGGACTTGCCGAACTCGACCTCCACCGCTGTTGCGGTATCCAGCGTGACCTTCGATCCGTCCTCGAGCCGGACCCGGCGGATTTCGCCGACCCCCGATGCAAGCAGGACGGTGTTCCGGTCCTGGGCGACGGGGAATCCGAACGTCAGGATCGCTCCGGATCCGACGAGCGCGACGGCAATTGCGGCGGCGATCGCCCATTGCGGCCCAGGGCCGTTCCGGGCCTCACGCACCGCAAGCGGCCGCCCGGGCGCCTGGTCCGAATGCCTGAGCAGGCCCGCGCTCGCGTAGCTTTGCCGGACCCGGTTGAAGGCCGCGGCGTTCGCCGGGTCCGCTTCATACCATCGCCGGAATCGCAGGTTGACCGATGGATCGTCCCCGCCCTCGAGCCGGGCCAGCCATTGCGCGGCCTGGCGCCGGAGCATCCCCTTCGTTCTTGGCAAGCGCAGCTTCACGGGTCAGGAGCGATCAAGCAATCGGTCGATCTTGGCAATGGCCTTGCTCATCTGCTTCTCCACGCCCTTCACGCTGAGACCGGTCAGCCCGGCGATCTCCAGGTAGGTCAGGCCGTCGAGACGATGCGCAAGGAAGATCGCCCGGGTCTTCGGCTTCAGCCTCGAGACGGCGATCTCAAGACGCCGCAGGGTGTCGCGCGATTCGAGGACCGCTACCTGGTCGAAATGCAGTTCGAGAGGATCAGGCCGGGTCTCCGCCTCGCGCTGCCCGGACCGGCTCCGGCCCCAGTCGCGCAGGAGATTGGTGGAGATCCGGCGCAAATATGCTTCGGGGTGCTCGATCTGTCCGGCTCGCCACGCGGGGAGCCGGAGGAACCGGACGAAGGCTTCCTGGGCAAGGTCGCGAGCGACCTCGATGCAGCCGGTCCTGCGCGCGAGCTGCCGGACGAGGTTCGTCGACTGCTCCCGGTATATGTCGGCCACACGTGTCAGGGTGTCGGCCCCACCCGTCGCCGGGGCCGGAGCACCGGAGTTTTGACATCCGCCCGGGACCGCCACCGGCTGGTCGCTCAGCGCATTGCCGCCCGATGCTCTCATGCAGGCCGCCGCTTCCTCGGCGCCCTTGGCCCGCTTTCCGCTGGGCCGCAGCCCGGGCAATACTGCAGCTGTCCCGCCATCCAACACCTCCCTCGCGAGGCGCCTGGGACAGCCGGGTGTTGAGAACATGCTTGGACATGCGCCGCCGCCTTTAACCGCAAGCGGTCTGGACATTCGCGGCGGCCACCCGGCCGTATAAGCGGGCTCGTTCGCAAGCGGGGTTCTCACGCCCCGGCGCATCACGGCGCATCGAGCAGGCTAGGCAGGTTGCCGAGAGCAGACAAGTGGCTTCGAAAGAGAGGGGCTAGACGACCCGTCCCGCAATTATCCTTCTTGCCCCTTCAGTTCGACAAATCGTCGCGGGCATCCAAAATCAGGCGCTTTTCTCTAGCCCTGGCGCCCGGCACCCCCGCGGGATCTTCGGCTCGGCGGACAGCCTTCGGCCGATTCCGTCGATCACGTCGCGCTTGTCGGGGACGAACTGATCCGGGCACCAAAATGAAACCGGCTCGACAAAGGAAAACCCGCCGTCAGCAAGGGCGGGCGGCCTGGTCCGGACAGGCCTCGTGAGTCCGTGCCGGAACTGTCGGGATCCGATGGCTGGCGGTCATTGGCGGCGGCCGGGGCCGCTTCATCTGCCCGATAACAGGCCGGCACGCCCAGCCGGCCCGCGAGGCCGGCCCGGACGGCGATCCCGGCGATCTCGATCTCCCACTTGAGGAAGGACGCGCGCTTCTCCTCCTCGAGGTCATAGCGGTCGTAGGTGCGCTCAAGCCCCTTCTTGAGGTGGTTGAGCATCGCTTCCGCCGTCTCGAAATCGACCTTGAGGCGCTTGGTATTCGAGCGCACCGTCCGGCGGAAATCGTGCGGCGTGAAGCGCTCGATCGGGCGCCCCGCGATCACCTCCATGCGCTTGCGGACGCGGTTGCGCGCCTTGTACCAGGTGTCGCGTGACCTTGGCCCATCGAGCTTGGGAGCGGGGAAGGCCCATTCGGCGTCCGACCGCATCAGGGACACGCCCCACGGCCCGAGCGGGACCTGGTGCTCGGTCGAGTTCTTGGTTCTCTCCTCGGGAATGGTCCAGATGTCTCCGCACAGCTCCTCGGACCGGGCCTGGGTGACCTCGCCCAGCCGGGCCGCGGTCAGCAGCCACAGGAGCATTCCGCGGCGGTAATCGCGCTTCTCCTCGACGATCGCCCGGAGGAGCCACTCGATCTCCTGAAGGCTGAGCTTGCGCGACCGCGCCCGCTCCGGAAAGCGCAGGTCGGCGAGACGGCGCGAGGGATCGCATTCCAGCCCCACCTCCATCCCCCGAAGCGAGGACGCCCAGCCGAAGAACACCCGGAGCTCGGCCGCCAGCCGGTTCGCCCGGATCCTCGCGGTCTTGCCCTTCGCCGACACGAGCCGGACGAGGTCCTCTTCGGTTACCTTGTAGATGCATTTGCGGCCAAGCCACGGCCCGATGTCCCGGTCGTACATCTCCTGCTTGTCGAGGACCGTTCGCGGCTTGTTGGGGCGCTTGGCGCGCGAGGACCGTCCTTCGCAAACGGCGACCATGTACAGGCCGTGGGCCCGGGCGACCGTCATCACGGCCTGCTGGCGCTCCTGGCGGAGGGCCTCGCGCGGATCGATGCCCCGATCGATCTGCAGGTTGAGGCCCTTCGCCCATTCCCGCGCCTCGGCGATGCTGAAGGCCGGAAAGTTGCCGAGATGCATCTTGATCTCGTGACTCAGAAGCTTGCGCCGGAATTTCCAGCGCTTCCTTCCGTTTCGAAGCACCTGGATTCGTAGTCCAACCACGTCCGAGTCACAAATCCGACCACAAAACAGTCCATCGATCGCCGCCGGCGTGAGCGGTCTCCTCGTTTTTTTCCTTGTCATGCCGAGCCTTTACCGGCGCGCAAGAGCGCAAGATTCGGTACACGGAAACAGGCCCGGAATCGGTCCACAAGTGGCGTCGAAACCGGTCGAACCGAGTCAAGCCGGTTCCAGCTGTCGGTTACGAGCTTCCGCGTCCAAATCACTGATCTTTCGCCGAATATGAGGGATTCGGCTGGCTGGGGCGGCAGGATTCGAACCTGCGAATGCCGGTACCAAAAACCGGTGCCTTACCACTTGGCGACGCCCCAGCAGGCGGCCCGTCGATGCGGGGAAGGCGCGCTTATACCCGCCGCTTCTCCCAAGGGAACCCCAAGCTTAGCCTTTGGCCCCGCCTCTGCTAAATGGTGCGCCATGAACGCCATCCGCGACTTTCACGCCCACATCTATTTCGATGCGGACCAGCTCGACCGCGCTCAAAAGCTTGCCGAAGCTGCCCACTCCCAGTTCGGCGTTCCAGTTGGACGCTTCCATACGAAACCCGTCGGCCCCCACCCCCGCGGAAGCTGCCAGCTTACGGTGCAGCCCGAGCAATTTGGGGATTTTGCGCAATGGATGGCCCTCCACCGCAACGGGCTGACGATCTTCGCCCACACGAGCACCGGCGAGGACTTCGCCGACCATACCGAACATGTGATCTGGTTCGGGCCGAGCGAGACGCTCGACCTGTCGATCTTCCCCGAAGCGCTCTAGGGGTCAGAGTACCCGTTCGGTCCAGCCGTACGGGTCTGGGGCATGACCGCGCTGGATGTCGACCAGCGCTGAGCGCAGCCGCATGGTCAGCGGGCCGACCGACTGACCGCCGATGGTGAACTCGCCGTCCACGCCCTTGACCCGTCCGATCGGAGTGACGACCGCCGCCGTTCCGCAGGCAAAGGCCTCGGTCAGGCGGCCGCTCTCGGTATCCGCCTTCCACTGCTCGATCGAATATCGCTCCTCACGAACCGTCGCGCCCATGTCCCGGGCCAGAGTCAGCAGGGAATCACGGGTAACCCCGTGCAGAATGGTGCCGTCCAGCGGCGGGGTCTGGATCGATCCGTCGTCGAAGACGAAGAAGACGTTCATCCCGCCAAGCTCTTCGACCCAGCGCCGCTCGATCGCGTCCAGAAAGACGACCTGGTCGCATCCGTTGCGGATCGCTTCGGCCTGGGCGATCAGGCTGCCTGCGTAATTCCCGCCGCACTTCGCCTCACCGGTTCCACCGGGCGCTGCTCGGACATATTCCCGAGTCACCCAAAGCGACACGCTCGGCGCATTGCCCTTGAAGTAGGCTCCGACCGACGATGCGATCACGGCGTAAATGAACTGTGTCGAAGGCCTCATCCCGAGGAACGAGCCATTCGCAATCATGAATGGACGAAGATAGAGGGAGCCGTCCTCCGTCTCTGGAATCCATTCCCGGTCCGCACGCACCAGCTCACGAACGGATTCCAGGAACATCTCTTCCGGCAGCGGCGGCATAGCCATGCGAATGGCCGATTTGGCGAACCGGCGCGCATTCGCGTCCGGGCGAAAAAGCGCAACGCCGCCGCCCGGCCTGCGATACGCCTTCATCCCCTCGAAGATTTCCTGGGCGTAATGGAGTACCGGCGACGCCGGATCCATTTTGAACGGATGGCGGGCGGTGACACGCGCGCCGTGCCAGCCCTTGCTCTCATCATATTCGATGATCGCCATGTGATCGGTGAAAACCCGGCCAAAGCCCGGATCGGCGAGGAGCTTGGCGCGCTCGTCCGCCGGGACGGGCTTCGTCGTGGGTTCGAAGGCGAGACGGCTTTCATCTTCCACGTAAAGTTCGCCGATCATGTCATGGCCCCTGTTAGGCTTTGGCGACTAGGACGTTGAGGTCTCGTCGGCAAGCTGAGCACCCTTCGCTTCTCCCGCTAGTTCGCCGGCACGACGCGACGCTGCGGCGACAGTCAGCGAAACGAGCTTGTCGAGCACATCATCCCGGCCGAGCACTGCAAGTCCAGCCGCAGTCGTGCCGTTCGGGCTCGCGACGCGTTGGACGAGCTCGCCCATTGTCTCCCGCGTCGAGGCCGCCATCCATGCAGTTCCGAGCACTGTTTCCAGCGCGATCGTCGACGCCGTCTCGCTCGACAGGCCCCGATCGACGCCCGCCTTCGTCAGAGCGTCGATGAACTTCGCGACATAGGCCGGTCCGGCGCCAGCGACCGAGCCGACCGCCGCGAGACTGGCCTCGGTATTGGTCCACATCGCAAAGCCTAACAGCGCGAACAGCTGCGACAGCTCGTCATGCACCTCGCCCGGCAGATCGTCACCGTACAGCGCGACCACGCCGCGACGCACCGAGACCGGAAGGTTCGGGAGTGCCCGGACGACCGCTCCGGCGGTCCACAATTTCTCGCGCAGGGTCGCAACTTCGACACCGACAAGGATAGACACGACCACGGTCTGCGCGGTCAGGTGCGCTGAAAGCCGGGTGGCGACATCGTCCAACTGTTGCGGCTTGCATCCGAGGATGACCAGCTTCGGCGGCGGGCCGGCCTCGGCATAGTTCGTGATGACTCGAAGACCTTCGACAGGCTTGCCGCTCGGGCGAATGACGACCGCATCGCTCAGGTCGGCGCCGGCAGTGCGCCAGCCTTCGATCATTGCTCCGGACATATTTCCGCAGCCGATGAACCAGATCGGTTTCAGTACCAGTTTAAGCCTCCCCGTGGGTGTCGATCAGGGCCGCGGCGATGGCTTCGCCCGGCGATTTTCCGCCCCAGAGTACAAACTGGAAGACGGGGTAGAAGCGCTCGCATTCCTCAAGAGCGGCTTCGATGATGGCTTCCGCCTGGTCGAGGGTCAGTCCATCGCTTTCGCGCGTGTCCAGGATGGTCGCGTGGCGGAACACCACGAGGCCGGAGCCCGACCACATCTCGAAATGGCCGAGCCACAGCTGCTCGTTGATGAGGCCCAGGCTCTCATAGATCGCCGAGCGCTTCTCCGGCGTAACCTTGATGTCCGGAAACGCCAGGAACTGCAGAACCTGGTCTTCCGGCCGCCAGACGCCGCGAAGCTCGTACTGGGTCCAGCTACCAGTCGCAGAGGCTACGATTTCCCCTTCGCCAGAGCGTTCGCACGCCCAGCCGCGAGCCTCGAAATATTGCTCGAGAACTTCGATCGGAGCGCCGTCGTCGCGCTCTTCCTGGACCTCTTCGTCGCTCAGGTTCACGCCTCCGGGCTGCCCTTCGGCTTCGGCGCCCTCTTGACACTGGCGGCGGCAGGAGCCGCCTTCGCTTCCAGAGCGGCGATCCGGGCCTTCAGGGCTTCATTCTCGTCGCGGGCTGCCGCAGCCATCGCCTTTACGGCCTCGAACTCGTCGCGGCTGACGAAATCGGCACCGGCCATCCATTCGCGCGCTTTTTCGCGCACCGACGCCTCAGCCTCGCGGCTCACTCCGGCCATGGTTCCGGCAACGCCGTTCACCATTTTCACGAAGTCGTCGAACAGCTTGTTCTCGGACTGCATACTAGTCTCCTCCGCCCGGTCAGATGGGCACAACTACGCACTTAGACAATGGAATGCGCCGCTTGCAGGAGGCGCGAAGCACATCGACGTCAAATAGGGAAGCCCGAATGCGCCCGCCAGAGGGCGGCTTCAGCGCAGTGCAACCATCCGGGTTTGCAGCGCGCCCTCTTCGGGAAGCACGACCTTCAGCTTCTTGCGATAGAAATCGATCGATACGCGGTCGAAGCTCCGAAGGGCATTCATGCCGAGGAGAAGCGCCGGCTTGTCGTCGAGGCCGAGCCGCTTGAACGCGTGCGAGTCCGCAAAGACTATTGGAAGCTTCTTGAGCGTGATGCCGCCCACGGTGAGCTCCCGAACGATCGTATACTCGCCTGTCAGCTTCTCTCCGGTCACGGATTGCAGCTCGACCAGGCCTGTACGCTTCACGCTCCCCCGGCTGAGCTTGCGCCTGAGCGCCTCATTACCGATGGAAATCTGCGCCCCCGTGTCGACGACCAGCGTCAAGGGCGTGGTCTCAGCGCGAGCCTGGGTCAGGATCAGCCTGCCGTTCTTCACGCGCGCGGTGACAACGATCGTATCCTTGTCGTCGCGCACATAAGTTTCGGAAGGAACGATCGTCAGCGTCTGCTTCTTGAAATCGAACAGGACGCGCTGCGAACGAAGCGAATCCAGACCCAAGATGCCGTCGGCGCCGATATGCGCGGAATCCAGCAGTGCCGCGTTAACGTTCTTCACCTGCTTCGCAGCGACATCGAGAACCGAAACGTTTGCAGTCTCGATGTCCGAAGCGCCGGTCACGCTATGAAGGACCACGTGATCGCGATCGTTAAGACTCAGGCGTTGGGCCAGCTCCGAAGAAATCGCAGTCCGATCGGCGCCCGTATCGACCAAGAAACGGTATGGCCCGGCCCCGGCGACGCGAACCGGCACGGTCATCCGGTCGTAATCGTCACGATTGAACTTTAGCTTCGTGGCCTGGGTGGTGCTGTCGACCTGGTCGGACTGGGCAACGGTCTCGTATTGCTGGGTCCGGACGGGAGAAACGGGAGCCTCGACCGCCGCGACCGGTAATTTCATCGTCTGCGCGCACACTGGCAGCGCCGTTCCGACAAGAAGCAATCCAACGGCAGGTAACAGTCGCATCATCCCGCACCCTTCTTTCGAACGGCGCTTATACCATGAATGACGGACCGTGCGGGATATTCGACGAACGTCGTACAGGTGCGGTCAAACGCCAGCGCCTGGATTGAGCCGACCGATTGCGGAATTGAGCGTCGCCGCGAAGCAGAGCCAAAGCAGGTACGGCACCAGCAGATAGCCTGCGAGCGGCCGAATTCGGCGGAACTGACCCGCGGTGAAAGCGGCGAGCGCTGCCATCACGACAATTACGCCAAGCGCAATCTGGATGGCGTGTGCCGCGAAGAAAATCGGCGACCAGGCGAAATTGAGCGCCAGCTGCGCGAAAAAGGCGAACAGCGCGTTGCGACGGCGATCCGACGGCGGTTCCGCAAGGATCAGGGCCAGCGCGATCCCCAGCAAAGCGTACAGAATCGGCCAGACCACGCCGAACACCCAACCGGGCGGCATGAAGAAGGGCTTTGCGAGGCTATCGAACCAGGGATTCCCGAAGCCGGAATTGGACAGCCAGCCGCTCACCGACCCTGCAATTATGATCGTCGGCACTGTGATCAGGGCAAACTTCCACCATTCGCGACGCTCGACAGCTTCAGCCATTCTTCTCCGCTCCCACCAGGAACTCGACATTGCCTTCGGGCCCGGTGATCGGGCTTGGTGTCACGCCAAGCACGGTCCAGCCTTGGGACTCAACCCAGCCTTTGGCCTGTGTACAAACGCGCTCGTGGACTTCCGGGTCACGAACGACGCCACCTTTTCCAACGTCGTCGCGACCGGCTTCGAACTGAGGTTTCACCAGAGCGACCAATTTGGCTCCCGGCCTTGCGAGCTTGAGCGGCGCTTCGAGAACCTTGGCCAGCGCAATGAAGCTCGCGTCGCAAACGACGATGTCGATCGGCTCCGGCACCTGTTCGGCGGACAGGAAGCGAGCATTGGTCTGCTCGTGGACGACAACCCGCGGATCCTGCCGAAGCTTCCATGCCAGCTGGTTGGTGCCAACGTCGATCGCGTAGACCTTCGCCGCACCGCGCGACAGCAGGACATCCGTAAATCCTCCGGTCGACGACCCGACATCGAGCGCAACCGCGCCGCTCACGTCGAAGTCGAAGTACGTCAGCCCGTGATCGAGCTTGATGCCTCCGCGCGATACCCAGGGATGGTCCTTGCCGCGCACGTCCAGCGGCGCGTTCTCGGCGAGCATATCGCCCGGCTTGGCGAGCTTCCTCTCTCCGCTAAAGACCGCCCCGGCCATGATCAGCGCTTGGGCCTTGGTACGGCTGTCGGCGAGCCCGCGGCTCACCAGCAACTGATCGGCGCGGACCTTGGCTACGCCCGCACCTCTTCGACGCCGGCGCTGTTCACGCGAAGCGCCTTGAGCACCGTCTCTACGATATGCGGGGCATTGAGGTGCGCCTCGTCATATTGCTTTTCGGGCTTGTCATGTTCCTGGAAGGCGTCGGGCAGACGCATCGTCCTGATCTTGAGCCCCGCATCGGTCAGGCCTTCGTCGCTGGCCATCGTCAGGACATGGGCGCCAAGTCCACCGATCGAGGCTTCCTCGATCGTCACCGCGACCTCGTGCGTCGTAAGGAGCTTGCGGATCAGCGCCTCGTCGAGCGGCTTGGCGAAACGCAGGTCGGCGACGGTCGTCGAGAGACCTTTCGCCTCGAGCTGATCGGTCGCCTTCTCCGCCTCCGCAAGACGAGTGCCGAGCGACAGGATCGCGACTTTGCTGCCTTGGCGGACGATCCGTCCCTTCCCGATCTCCAGCGCCTGCGGGGTTACCGGAAGCGCAATCCCGCGACCCTCGCCGCGTGGATAGCGAACCGCGATCGGGCCGCTGTCGTGGAGCGCCATGGTGTGGACCATGTTGACGAGCTCCGCCTCGTCCGCCGCGGCCATGACCACGAAGTTCGGAAGCGTGCAGAGATAGGCGAGATCGAAGCTGCCTGCATGCGTCGCTCCATCGGCGCCTACAAGACCGGCTCGGTCCATCCCGAAGCGCACAGGCAAATTCTGGATCGCCACGTCGTGGACGACCTGGTCGTAGGCGCGCTGGAGGAAGGTCGAATAGATGGCGCAAAACGGCCGATAACCCTGCGCGGCGAGACCTGCCGCAAACGTCACCGCATGCTGCTCGGCGATCCCGACGTCGAAAGTGCGATCCGGGAAGCGCTCCTGGAACTTGTCGAGGCCGGTGCCCGACGGCATCGCGGCGGTGATCGCGACAACCTTTTCGTCCCTCTCCGCCTCCCCAATCAGCGCCTTAGCGAAGACCGAAGTATAGCTTGGCGCACCCGCGGCGGCCTTGGCCTGCACGCCCGACACAACGTCGAACTTGACCACCCCGTGGTACTTGTCCGCCGCATCCTCGGCCGGGCCGTAGCCCTTGCCCTTGTGCGTGACGACGTGGACCAGCATCGGACCGATGTCGGCATCGCGGACGTTCTCGAGTATCTGGACGAGCGCCTCGACGTCGTGCCCGTCGACCGGACCGACATAATAGAAGCCGAGCTCGTCGAAGAGCGTGCCGCCGGTGAACAGGCCGCGAGCATATTCCTCCACACGCCGCGCAGTGCGGTGCAGCGGTTCGGGCATGGCGCGGGCGAGCTTCTGAGCGAGCTTGCGCGGCGCGAGATATTTGCTCGAGCTGACCAACCGGGCGAGCGCATTGCGAAGGCTCCCGACCGGCGGAGCGATCGACATGTCGTTGTCATTGAGGATCACGACCAGCCGGTTGCCGGCCGCAGCGGCATTGTTCATCGCCTCATATGCCATGCCCGCGCTCATCGCGCCGTCGCCGATGACGGCGATCGCCTTGCCGGGCGTGCAGGCCAGCTTGTTGGCGATGGCAAAGCCGAGCGCCGCCGAAATCGACGTCGAGCTGTGGGCAGCGCCGAACGGATCGTATTCGCTCTCGCTGCGCCTGGTGAAGCCGCTCAGTCCCCCGCCTTGCCGAAGCGTGCGGATGCGATCGCGCCTGCCGGTGACGATCTTGTGCGGATAGGCCTGGTGACCGACGTCCCAGATCAATTTGTCGTTGGGCGTGTCGAAGACATAGTGGAGCGCGACCGTCAGCTCGACGACGCCGAGCCCGGCGCCGAGGTGCCCGCCGGTCACGGAGACGGCGGAAATGACTTCCTGGCGCAGCTCATCGGCAAGCTGCGGGAGCCTTTCCCTGTCGAGCTTGCGAATGTCTGCAGGATACTGGACCGTATCGAGCAACGGTGTTTCTGGTCGGTCGGACATGGAGCGGGCCTTATCCGGAACCCGAAACCTTGTCACGAACGAGTCCCATTCTCAGCAATTGCTCAGGAAATGCTCAGCTACGGTCGTCCCCGCAGTCGCCGCAGGTTCCACGGACCTCGATAACCGGCCGGGCGGATGAAAAGCCGGCGCTTGCGGCCGCCTTCCTCACCCCACCCGAAAGCGCATCGTCGTCGATGTGCACGGCCTGCCCACAAGTGTCGCAGATCAGGAAAATGCAGTCGTGCAGGCAATCGGGATGGGCGTTGGCGACATAAGCGTTGGCGCTTTCGACCCGGCGGGCCAGGTTCGCGCCGACGAAAAGGTCGAGGATACGATAGACGCTATTCGCGGCGACCCGCCGCCCCTGCTTGCCGGAGACGGCCTCGGCAATGTCATAAGCGCTCGCGGGGCGGTCGAAGCCGGCAAGAGCCTCGAACACCGACGCCCGCATGTCGGTCCACTGCTCGCCGCGGCTGGTCAGCTGCTCGCGCGCCGCTTCCGTCAGCGACTCGCCTTCGTGCAAATGGTGGTGATGCGCGCCCATGGTTAAGGGAAATAGTCCTCGGTTGGTGAGGCCGCAAGGCGGCGCGCTCCCAATCGCCTAGTCTGCAGCGATGCTGTTGAGCTGATGTCCGAGCGCAAGAATGCCGACGCCGATCACCGTGGTCAGCGCTTCCGATCCATTGTGCGGCAAGGTCAGCGCACCGCCCATCACGCCAAGACCCAGGCTTCCGACCGCGCTCGGCATCATGAAACCATGCTCGACGATCCCGCGCCCAAGCGCGAATGCGCCGACGATCATCGCCAGTCCGAGCCCGGTTTCGTGGATCAGAGGCGAACCGAGGAAGCCCCCGGCAGCGGAAAGCATTCCGAGGAGAATGGCGGTGGCAAGACAATGGACGAGGCAAAGGCCGGACAGGCCAATAGCCATCCGGTCCAACCCGCGTGTCTGAACTGCCATTGCCATCGGGCGAGGATATAACGCGCCATTCGTCAGGTTACAACATTACATAGAGAGAATCTCGGCGGGGTGGATCGGCGCATCGGAGGCACTTGGCAAAGCTCTCCCGCCGCCCGATACGCCCGCGCAAATGGACTCGACCCTCACTGCATCCCGCGAGCAGGCCCTGCCGACCAAGCGGCCGCTTGCGATTTCCAACTGGCTCCTGGCCGTTGCCGCCCTCGTTTTCCTGATGGTCGTCGTGGGCGGGATTACCCGCCTTACCGAAAGCGGCCTTTCGATCACCGAGTGGAAACCCGTCTCCGGCGCGATCCCGCCGCTAAGCCACTCCGACTGGCAGCACGCTTTCGATCTGTACAAGCAGACGCCGGAATATCTGGAGATCAACGGGCCGGCCGGAATGACCTTGGCCCAGTTCAAGTTCATCTTCTTCTGGGAGTGGTTCCACCGGCTGATCGGCCGCCTGATCGGCGTCGCTTTCGCGCTTCCCCTGCTCTGGTTCGCGGCGAAACGCGCTATCCCGCAGGGTTATGGCTTGAAGCTGGTCGGCCTTTTCGTGCTCGGCGGAATGCAGGGCGTGCTCGGCTGGTACATGGTCATGTCGGGGCTCGTCGACCGTACCGACGTCAGCCATTTCCGCCTCTCGGCGCACCTTCTTTTGGCCTTTGCGATCATGAGCGCCCTGATCTGGGTAGCCCTCGATCTTCGGCTTCTCGACCGAACGGGTGAAGACCGCCCTGCCCGCGTAACCGGCGCGGCAGTAGCGACGATTGCCGTCCTCTTCATCCAGCTCCTGTTCGGAGCCTGGGTCGCCGGTCTCAACGCGGGGCAAGTCGCCGGCGACTGGCCGTTGATGCAGGGACGAATCTTCCCGGAAGGCGTGGATTGGTCGAACGGCGCCTTCTTCGCGCTGACGCACGACCCCTTCCTCATTCACTTCATTCACCGCTGGTGGGCCTGGGTCGTCGTCGCAGCGCTCGTGATCTTCGCCCGGCGGATCAAGCTACGTGAGGGCGGCCGCCCCGCCTCAATCGCCATTCATTCCGCCTTTGGGACGCAGATCCTGCTGGGCATCCTGACGGTGCTGACGGGCGTCGCGATCTGGCTGGCGGCCCTTCACCAGACCGTCGGAGCGCTCGTGCTCGCCTCGACGGTCTGGGGCGCGCATGTGCTGGGGCGCGGCGGAAAATGAGCGCCGTCTCGGTCTACTGTATCTTCGCCAGTGCAGAGGAGGCCGAGCGCATTGGCCGAACGGTGGTTGAGGAGCGTCTGGCGGCCTGCATCAACGTGCTCGGTCAGTGCCGCTCCATCTATCGCTGGCAGGGGACGGTCGAAACTGCGGACGAAACGCCCGCGATCCTCAAGACGACGGCAGAGGCCGCCGATGCGCTGATTTCACGCATCGCCGGCCTCCACAGTTACGAAGTCCCGTGCATTGCCGTCTGGCCCATCGACAAGCTGCTGCTCAGCTATGCCGAATGGGTCGAGCAAAGCATCGGCGTCGTCGGCAACGCCTAGACCGCCGAGATCGGCTCCTCGACCCCTGTCGGGTGCGCGATGCGAGCACGGGCCGCCGAGATCGCGAAGAAGCACAGAATTGCGTAGCAGAGCGCCGGAACGATCAGCGCGGTGACATAGTCGCTGTTCTGCGACACGAGACCGACGAGCGGCGGGATTGCCGCTCCGCCGATGATCGAGAAGCACAAGAAGCCTGACGTCGCCTCCTCCGACGCGGTCGAGCGTTCCAGCGTGATCGTGAAGATCACCGGAAACATGATCGAGTTGAACAGGCCGATCGCCAGCGCGACGTATCCGGCACTTACACCGCCAACCGCGAACACGTACAGGCACATGGCGCAGGCCATGCCGGTGAAGACCGCGAGCAATCTCGGCGCCGGAACCTTGGTCAGGAGCCCCGACCCGACAAGCCGGCCGACCATCGCGCCGCCCCAGTAGAGGCTGACATATTTGGCGGCATCCTCGAGCGGGACTCCCCAGACGCGATCGCTGTTGAGGAAGAAGGACATCTGCGTCCCGATCGCGACTTCCGCCCCGACGTAGAGGAAGATCGCGAGGCCGCCGAACAATGCCCAGTTCGACGAAGTCGCGTCGCGGAAGGTGGCAGCAACGCCTCGGCGCGCAGTCTCATCGGGTGCAGCGGGAGCCGAAGCGCTGATCACCTTGCGGCCCATCCAGATGATTACGCCGACCAGAATGATCAGGCCTGCAATCCAGAAGAAAGCTCGGTCGATTCCGGCCAGCGACTGCGTGCGGACCTCGTCGGTGATGACGGCGCCATGCTTCACCTCGACGCCCTTCAGGAACAGTACAGCACCGAGGTACGGGCCGATGAAGGTGCCGAGGCTGTTGAAGGTCTGGCTGAAGGTCAGCCGGAAATGGCTTTTGTTCGAGGGTCCAAGCGCCGCAGCGAGTGGGTTCGCGGCGACCTGCAAGATCGTGATGCCGCTAGCGAGGACGAAAAGGCCAAGCAGCACAAGCTCGTAAACGGCGATGTTCGCGGCCGCGAGCATGATCATGCAGCCCGCGACCATCAATCCGAGCGCAATCAGCACCGTACTGACCGCTTTCCGGCGCGAAAGAAGAACCGCAGCTGGAAGGCTCATTACGCCATAGGCGATGAAGAATGCCGACGCGCTGAGCTGCGCTTCAACGTCACTGAGCTGGAAGATACCCTTCACCGCAGCGACCAAAGGGTCGACCAGCGAGGTGATGAAGCCCCATGCGAAAAACAGGCATGTGACGATCGCATAGGCGCTCGTCACTGTTGCCGAACGGCCGTCCGATTGCGCCAAGCTAACTCTCCCCAGAATCTGTGGCGGCGCCTTGGTGGCAGGGAAGAACCGGCGTCACAAGCGCGAACTGCCTCGGCTAGCGCGCGGCTGCGGCATCCATCGCAAGGGCGATCGATCCCATCGGCCCGGCTTGTCCTCCAAGCCCGGGAGCGACCACGTAATCGGCACGAGGAAGGTCGATATAGTCGCCGAGGCTATCGACGAGCACCTTCTGGATCCGCGGGAGGAGATGCGGCTGTCGCTCGATCACCCCTCCGCCGATCGCGATCCGCTCCGGGCAAGCGGTGCAGACGAGCGTGTGGCAAAGCTGAGCAAGTGCGCTGACCACGCTTTCCCATACCGGATCGTTCTCCGCGATCTCGCCGATATGCCGCGACTGCAGCCTTGCCTTCAGCGCCGTCCCGGAAGCCAGGCCCTCCACGCAGTCGCCGTGAAAGCTGCACGCGCCTGGCCAGTCGTCGCCCGGCAAGCGCACCGGCCGTACATGCCCGAGCTCGCTATGGCCGAACCCGCGGGTCGGAAGCCCGTTGACGATCAGCCCGACGCCGATGCCAGTTCCCACGGTGATGTAAGCGAAGTCGTGAACGCCCCTGCCCGCGCCCCATCGCATTTCGGCAAGAGCCGCGCCGTTCACGTCTGTATCGAAAGCGACGCTCGTCCCAGCCGCGCGAGCGAGCCGCTTCGCCACGTCCGTGTTCGACCATGCCGGTTTCGTCGTCTTGGTGATGTAGCCGAATGTCGGCGATTCCATGCGCAAGTCGACCGGGCCGAAGCTGTTGATCCCAAGAGCTCCGATTCCGTCCTTCGACCACTCGCTCAGCAGCGCTTCGATCGTTCCAAGCGTCTCGCTTGGCGTGGTGGTCGGGACGCTCTCCTGTCGAAGGATCTCGGTCGGTGAGTAAGCGAGCGTGCAGACGCATTTCGTCCCGCCAAGTTCGACTCCTGCGAACGGTAGTCCCGGCAATGCGTTCTCCATGACGACTTCGAACAGGGACGCTACACTCCTATTCAGGCGCGCAGCAACGAGGAGCCATTTTGACCGAGGACCATCGCCAGTTGATCGAGACGGTCGGTGCATCGCCGCTCGCGATGGTCGTCAGCAATCCGCACCTCCCCGACAATCCCATCGAGGTCGCCAACACAGCGTTCTGCAACCTTACCGGCTATTCAGAAGCAGAGATCGTCGGACGCAACTGCCGCTTCCTCGCCGGCGAAAGCACCGAGCCCTGGGTGACCGAAGAAATACGCGATGCGCTTCGCGATCGGCGCCCGCTCCTTGTCGACATCCTGAATTACAAGAAGGACGGCACGCCCTTCCGTAACGGAGTGATGATCACGCCTTTGTTCGACCCGGAAGGCGGCCTGGCCTGGTTCCTCGGCTCCCAAGTGGACTTGGGAGAACCGTCAGCCGATCGGCTGTCAGGGCGCCGCGGACGGGCAGCGGCTCTCGTTTCTGATCTGCCGGCACGTCAGCGCGAAGTTCTCGAAGGCATGTCGCGCGGCCTGCTCAACAAGCAGATCGCCTGGGAGCTTAAGATCAGCGAGAAGACGGTGAAAATGCACCGTGCTCTCCTGCTCGAACGCCTCGGCGTGGCAACGTCAGCGGAAGCAATCCGCCTCGCGGTGGAGGCCGGCCTCTAGCCTTCGCGTACGGCCGAAAGTCCGTATCGTTTCACCTCCGCCGCCGCCCTATTTCCGATCCGTAAAAGGGCGTCCGGCGCATTTGGTCCCTCCTGAGCGCCGGGCGCCCGACTTGTGAAAGGATGCCCCATGCGCGCAATCAATACCGTCACCCTGCTCCTGCTGATTATCGGCGGCCTCAATTGGGGCCTCGTCGGCCTGTTCGGCTTCGACCTCGTCGCGACGATCTTCGGCGAGATGTCGGTTCTTAGCCGGATCGTCTACGTCCTCGTCGGCATCTCCGCGATCGTGCAGATCGTCCCGCTCATCAAGGCCGGCGACCAGCGCTAGCCTCTATCCGAGCGCCGAACTGATCTGCGACATCGGCGCGGCGAGTGCCTGCTCGACCGCGCCGAAGGCCGCCATCGCCAGCGCGCCTGCGAAAAGCGCCAGGCAGGCGAACTCCATCGCCCGGCCCGCCAGGCGGCTATGGTCGTGTTTCTGCTGAGCCACCCTTGGCGTACGCCGGCGCTCGACCGGTTGGCCCGCACCAACGCGCGGCGCCGGCGCGGCATTGTCGTTTACCAATGCCCTGATGAAGATCGCATCCTGCGATCGAAGTCCGGCGCGATGGCCTTTTGCCCAGACCACCCTCGCGACAATCGACTGGGTCCCCCGGCAAATCTCGACATAGGTGCCGCGGGACGGCGGCTCCGACGCCTGGATTCCCAGGCCGTGCAGGGACAGGTTGAGGATGCAGACGTCGTTCCACGACGCGCCGCTGCGCATCCTGGCCTTGACCATAACCTTCTGACGCTCTTCGCGAGGCTTCATCGACACTGCTTTCGCCGCGCGCCGTCCCCCTTGGCGCGGCATCACGCGCCGGAGAATTAAGCCCGCAGCCAGCTTCGCATGCTTAAGCAAACATCCGTTCCGGAGCAGGTTGTTGACGGCCTCCGGTATTATTTTACCCGTCTGGAAATGCCGGGATTTGCTTGACGAATTTGGCCCCTGCTGCCATTGGCCCCTCCGACGGCGGCGCCAATTGGGTGCCGCTTTCCCGTTTTTGAAAAGAGGCAAACGGCATGAAGGCGCTGATGAAGACGACCAAGTCGGCCAAGCCGGCCGAGGTCGAGAAGAAATGGCACCTGATCGATGCGGACGGGCTGGTAGTCGGCCGCGTCGCGACGATTATCGCCAATATCCTGCGCGGCAAGCACAAGCCGAGCTACACCCCGCACGTCGATTGCGGCGACCATGTCGTCGTCATCAACGCGGACAAGGTCCGTTTCACCGGCCGGAAGTTGCAGCAGAAGGTGTACTACAAGCACACGGGCTATGCGGGCGGCATCAAGGCCGTCACCGCGGGCAAGGTCCTCGAGGGTCGCTTCCCGGAGCGCGTGCTCGAGAAGGCGGTTGAGCGCATGATCCCGCGCGGCCCGCTCGGCCGCGACCAGATGCGCGCTCTGCATCTCTACAACGGCACCGAGCATCCGCACGGCGGCCAGGACCCGCAGGTCCTCGACGTCGCGTCGATGAACCGCAAGAACAAGGTGGGCGCATAATGTCCGACAATCGCCAGTCCCTTTCCGATCTCGCCGAGCTGACCGGCCAGCAGGCTGCGCAGCCCGCTCCGGCTGCCGCCGAGACGACCGAAGCTCCGGCCGAAGCCGCTGCTCCGCCGCCTCCGGCCCAAGCCGAGGCGCCGCTGCGTGAGCAGCAGCTCGACAAGTTCGGCCGCGCCTATGCGACCGGCCGCCGCAAGGATGCCGTCGCTCGCGTCTGGCTCAAGCCGGGCTCGGGCAAGATCGAGGTCAACGGCCGCGATCAGGAAGTCTACTTCGCGCGTCCGACGCTTCGTCTGGTCATCAACCAGCCGTTCGATATCACCGACCGCAAGGGCCAGTACGACGTCGTCATCACCGTCAAGGGCGGTGGTCTGTCGGGCCAGGCCGGTGCGGTTAAGCACGGTATCGCCCAGGCGCTCAGCCGCTTCGAGCCGGCGCTACGCACGACGGTCAAGCAGGCAGGGTTCCTGACCCGCGACCCGCGCGTCGTCGAGCGCAAGAAGTACGGCCGCGCCAAGGCACGCCGCAGCTTCCAGTTCTCGAAGCGCTAGTCGCTACGGCAACAAGTCAAACGAAGGGCGGTCCGGACTTTCCGGGCCGCCCTTTTCGATTCTAGGCTCCCGCCATGCCGAAGGCCTTCACCCGCGCCGTGAGTCCGAGACTAGCCGACTGCGAACTCACTCACATGGAACGGGTCGCGATCGATCCGCAGAAAGCGGCGATGCAGCACGATGCGTACGAGCGCGAGTTGGAGGCTGCGGGATTCGCCGTGATCCGCCTCCCCGATCTCCCGGACCATCCCGACGGCACCTTCGTCGAAGACACGGCCCTCCTGCTCGACGGTCACGCGGTCATTCTTCGGCCGGGCGCCGCTTCGAGGGCTTCCGAAACCTTCTCAACCGCCGAGGGTCTTGCTTGTCATTTCGAGCTGCATCGCGTGGCCGATGGACATGTGGACGGCGGGGACGTCCTCAGGATCGGCCGGACACTCTATGTCGGGCTTTCAACGCGCACCGACGCAGCGGGCATTGCCGCGCTAGCCGATATTGTTCGCCCGCTCGGTTTCGAAGTCGTCCAGGCCGAGCTGAAGGACTGCCTGCACCTGAAGACCGGAGCGACGCTGGCCGGCCCCGATCGAACCGGGAGCCCGGTTCTTCTCTACAATGCCGCCGGCGTCGACCCCGCGCAGTTCGCCGGCGTCGAGCCCATGGCGGTCGATCCGCTGGAGCCCGCCGCGGCAAACTGCCTCCGCGTAGGCGCACGGCTGATCTTGGCAGCGAGTAATCCGCGGACCGCGCAGCGCCTGCGCGACCGAGGCTTCCATGTCGTCGAAGTCGACGTCTCCGAGCTTCAGAAAGCCGAAGCCGGCGTCACCTGCATGAGCCTGATCGCGGAATAGTCGCGTTCGGCTAATGTCCGCTTTGGGGAGAAAGCGGACATTAGCGCGATGCTCGGCCCCCAACGCAGCACTTATCCGCCGACGGTCGTGTAGATGCGAAATTCCCGCACACGAACGGAAGCGGTCTGGCCGGGGGCATTCGGATTCACGGCAATTCCTGGCCCCACCGCTGTGACCGTAGGTCCACCGTCTGCAACGAAGTCCGAAAGGACGAATGGAACCGTGAAAACTTGGTCTATGACCAGCAGCTTCGCTGTTCCTTGACCGTTTGTCCGGTCCACCGTCAGCTCGATCGTGAAGGGCTGCGGATCCGTCGGGGAAAACATGGCGTTCTTGACGTCGTCCGGCAGGACCACCCGGGCCGGCTCAGCCGCCCCGAATGGTACGCCGAACCGAACGAGGAAGCCCGGCCGCACGTTCACCGTGGCTGCGATCCTCGTGTCGGTTGAGAGGTCCTCCTTGCCGCCGGTCTTGGCGTTGACTCCAATCGCAAAGCCGCCGCCGGGCAGCGGACCAACGGGAGCGATGAACGTCGCTCTGTAGCGCGAAATCGATCCCGGACCGAAGTCGACCGGCGTTGCCCAGACGCCTGCCGCGGGGGTCACGTCGGGATCGAGCCCAACTGGCCGGAAGATGCTCAGAAGGATTTCCCCCGGGCGCGCTTCGATGAACGGGTTGGAATTCGGGACATCGAAGGGCCCGAACTGAAGCGGGCCAGCACCCAATTTGTCGACGGCGGCATCGAGAGAGCCGTTCGGGAAGCTCGCGAGATAGGCAAGTCGCAGCTCGGTCGAAGCCGGAGTGGTGCTCGGGATCCCGCGGATTATTACAGGCTTGAAGGCAGGTTTCGCATCAGAAGGAGTTGCCAGGGGCAGCATCAAGGCAGCGGTGCCGAGCAGGCACATGCCAACGCGCGTGAAGACCTTCTTGGTCACTTGCATTGTTCTGTTCGACATGGCCGTTTCCTTTCAGCAACTAGGCGACCTTTCAAAAATCACTTTTGCCGGCCCCCTTCAGGACCTGTCACGAGGCTACCTAAGTTGCTGAAATTCATGGTCCGATCTTTGCCTGATCTGGCCTGATCTTTGACCGACTTCGTCGCTGCTGCGCGGCATGTTATGACGTAGCTGCCGGGAAATGCTGGCCGGGGACCGCATGTACGAGTCAACGCAAGACGCCATGTGGGTGCACAGCATCGATCTGGCACAGGAGGCGGAATTCGATCTGGGATCGCTCCGCGTTCGCCCCGCGACGTGCGAAGTCGAATGGAACGGTGTCACCCAGACCCTGCAGCGGCGAGTGATGCAGGTCCTTGTTGCGCTTGCTCAAGCGCGGGGCTCAGTTGTCTCGCAAGACGACCTTGTCATCCGCTGTTGGCGGGGGCTGTCTGTCAGCGACGATGCAATCTACCGCTGCATCAGCAAGCTCCGCAAACTTGCGGCGGACTATTCCGATGCTCCCTATGCGATCGAGGCCATTCCAGGTGTCGGGTATCGTCTCACATCATCTAGCGCAGCCGGAGAGGCTCCAGTCTGGACCACTTCGTCACGTGGCAATCGTTTTCGCTTTCGCACCTTGGTAACCGCAGCTGCGCTTCTCGTCTTAGTTGTCGTGGGCGCAGCATTCTGGGTGTTCCAGGGGCGCCCCCCCGATCATCGTCCGCTTCGCGTCGCGGTCCAGCCGTTCGAAGCATTGAGCAATTCCGAAGACGCTCGTTCGCTGGCGCGAAGAATCCCTAACGAAATCGTCGACGTGCTCGGCGACAGCCAGATTGAGACTGTGCTGGTCGGAGAACAGGTCGAAGCTGCAACCAAGCCGGCAAGCCTGACACCAGGGCTGATCGTGACGGGAATCCTGCGCGACGACGGGCACAATGCGATTGTCGACCTCCGGCTCGAGGATGGCTCGACCCGCGCGGCATTGTGGTCGACGGAATTCAAGCGAGACAGTCGAGAAGCATCGGACCTGCCGCTGGAAATTGCCGCGCGCGTCGCCGACGCGGTCAACATGATCAACTTTGCCCGTAATGCGGATCCGCCGTTGACCGATGATTCCGCTTTGACGGCTTTGATTCAAACGGCCGACATGATCCGTGGCTCAGACAGCAATGCCTGGGCCCCAATGGTCGAAAAAGCGCAGGACATAGTCGCACGTCATCCTGAATTCGCATTCGGCCATTCGATACTGGCTTCATCCTACGCCTGGGCATCCGAAAGCATCAATATTCCTGATCGGGCGCAGGCGATGCGCGACGCGGCCCGGCAGGAGGCAAATCTAACCCTCAAACTCGATCCCGAAGATGCAGGTGCGTACGCTGTCCTGTCGGGTCTGATGCCAACATACGATCACCGCCGGCGCGAAACGATTTTGCTGCGCGGCATAAAGTTCGCGAGGCACCCGAAGCAACCGCTCGCCGCACTATATTCTTATGAGGGAATAGTGCTCGGCAATGTCGGGCGTCTGCGCGAAGCCCTATCGTTCCAGTTGGTTGCGCATGCCACTGACGAATGGGGCGCGCCAAGGACGACCAAGCTCGCGCTCATTTACGCCAACATGGGCGACCTTGCTTCGGCGAAGGCCACTCTTCAAAAGGCGATCCAGTTCTGGCCGAACCATCCGGGCGTCTGGAGGGTGCAGCAGTACATTGCCGGATTTTACGAACAGCCGTCCGACGCCCTCGAAGTTTTCAAACTCCTGGATGCGCGGAACTCGCTCGATGAAAGTAATGCGATTTGGCGTGCCTTCATCGAAGCCAAGTCAGCGCGTTCCGAGCATGCGAAGGAGGCGGCAAGCCTTAAGATCCGCGTGGCTGCCGATAAGGGCACAATCTCTCGCGAGAATGAGATCATGATGCTTGCAGGACTAGGCGAGACCAAACAGGCAATCGAGGCCGCAAATTCCACGCTCGATCATCAAGAGTTGCAGCCTTGGTTCCTGTTCACTCCCGTCACGCAGAACCTGCGGCAGGATCCAGGTTTCGTTCCCTTGGCCTCCCGCTTGGGCCTTATCCAATATTGGCGTGAGACGGGCAGACGTCCTGACTTCTGCACCGGCCGGACAGCTTCAAGCGAATGCAGTCCCCAACTATTGGCTGCTCTGAAATAGATCTCTTCCGGTTAGGGTTTGACGGCCATCGCTACGCTGGCGAAAATGTAGCGGCCGAGCGGATCATACCATGTGGGATAGGTATTGGCATTGTACGGTCCATCACCAGCCGCGGTGTTGCTGACGACCAGCGGCGGCTGGCGGTCCATGACGTTGTTGACTCCCAGCCGCAATTCGAGCCCCTTACGAACCCTGAAGACTGTCGCGACGTCGAAGTAATCTTGTGCCCGCAGCTTCGTGAACCCCGGGCTGATTTCATCCGTCAGATTGAATTTGGGATCGAGGGCGGCAAGCTTCACGCCACCTAAGTGTCGCCATTGGAGCGACAGTGAAATTCCATGTGAACTGTCCCACGTAGCCCGAGCCGTATGTTTCCAGCGCGGCTGCATGCCGCACGGAGCACCGAACAAGCCCGCACAATCGTACGGCGTCGAAAGCCCGCCATTGTCAACGATCCAGCGCAGAACGTAACTGCCGCGAAATTCGATGTTCGCCGAGCCCAGTCGACCCAGGGGCATGAAATAATCTGTGCTCCCATCGATTCCGCGGATCTTCAGGCTGCCGAGGTTCGCCTGCCGATTATCGACATAGCCGTTACCGAGCCAAAGCGCGCCGTTCGGATCGCGATGGATGCGGCTGCAGAAGATGGGATCTCCGCTGGCAATGCAGCTGTCGACGATGGCTTGCGCGCCGATCCTCGAGATGGCGCCCTTCAGTCTGATGTCCCACCAGTCGATCGTTGCGTTGAAACCGCGCAATATGCGGGGCTGCAGGACGATGCCAATTGCGCGGGTCGTCGCCGTTTCAGCTCTCAGGTTTTCGTTTCCGCCGGTGACCGCGTTGTAGTCGAAGAGCCCGTTGGCCCTGGCGACTTGTCCGTATTGCGCCGGCGTCACTCCGGTCAGGGCGCACTGCGTCTCCGAGGCTGTGGGCGCGGCGCCGGCGCAGGGATCGCGAAGAAACGTATCGGGCTGGGACGGAGCGAAAAGTTCCTGAACGTTCGGGGCCCGGTTCGCCCCCTGCTGGCTGGCGCGAAGACGCAATCCGCTAACGGCGGTCAGATCGAGCGCCAGCTTATAAGTGTTGCTCGAGAAACTGTTTCGGGAGTTCCTGTACCAGGACTTGCGAAATCCACCCTCGAAGGCCAGCCGTTGCACCAGGCTTTCGGTGAGCAGCGGAATGCGGGCCTCCCCGAAAATCTCTCTGGTTTCGATCGAGCCGCGAATGGGGAAAACCTGTTCGCCGAAACCGGCGATGTCGTTGGTCTGCGCAAATTCATCAGGATCGAATTCGACAGTGTCCTTTCGAAACTCTGCGCCGACGTTGATTACTGAACCTTCGTCAGACCATGGGCTGCCGATTCCCCAGCGATCGAGCTGGACGGTGGCATTCACGTTGCCAACCTGCTCCCTGAATGACCCGCTCATTGATGGGGGAATGGACACGTAAGCAGTGGATTGAGGGGTCACCTGCCCGGTCGCGAAGACATCCCAGGGCACGCAGTCCGCATCCGCCCCGGCCGCAAAAGGACCAAGCGCGCGCGCAATGAGCACCGAGCGGCAGATCGGCTGGCCCGTCAACGGGTCGGAAACTACGTCGAGCGCTTTGCCGAGGCGAGAGATCGATACGTTGTTGCGATATTGTCGATCGAGACTGACGTGGCCGAACAGATAGCTTGCGTCAAAACTGACACCGCGCCCAACTTCGCCCTTAATGCCTCCGAGCAGCCGAATGCTCTTATGCTCAAGAACGTCCTCGATTGAGCCGCCTTCGATATTGCGCCGCGAGATGAGGAGCCAGGCGCGGGAATATGTCGAGCCCGAGACCGGATCGACGAATGACGTCGGCGTGCCGGTGACCTGTACCAGTTGGCCATTGGCGTCCAGAACTGCAGTTTCGCCGACGAAATTGCCTGTTCGGCAAATCAGCGAACGCTGCTGGTCGGACAGCAGCGGATTGTCGCAGTTGATCGTCTCGGTGTCCCTGAAGTCTCCCGATGGACCGATTTGCCAAAATGACCGGTCCTTCATCGCCATGACTTCGGCATATGCCTGGACCGCTTTGGAAAGATCGAAACTTCCGAATCCGCCGGCGGTGTATCGCTTGTCCGGCCGCTGATAGAGATTCCATGGCGCGTAATTGAACCGGCTCACCCCGGGCACAAACGTCCGGTCGGCAGTGACCTGGTAGATGTTGTCGAGATTGTCGAAGTAGTTTCCCGGATAGGAGACGAGCGGACCGCCGCATTCCAGGATGGACGACGGTCTCTGATCGACCATTTTGGCGGTGATCGGGCAGGCGCCATAGTCGCGCTGATCCTGCGTGACCGCGTCGATTTTGCGATACCCACCGTAAAACGTGAAGTGCGCACGATTGCCGAAGAAGCTGCGCCCGAATGCTGCGGAAACGTTCTCGCGCCAGCCATCCAGGACACTCCCCTTCGGATAGGGGAGCTGACGTTGGCCGAGCAGAGCCCGCGCGAACTTGTCCCGGTTGTTATGCTGATAAGCGCCGATCTGCCCCTCGACCTTCAGGCCCTCGAGCTTCGTGTCGAGGATGAAGTTGACGACGCCAGCGACGGCGTCTGAACCGTAGACGGAAGCCGCGCCGCCGGTCAGCACTTCGACGCGCTGGATAATCGACGTTGGGACGCTGTTGATGTCTGCCACGGGATACCGCGGGTCGCCCGGCATCAGGCGATGCCCGTTGATCAACACGAGCGTCCTGACCGACCCCAGGCCGCGAAGGTCGATCGTGGCGGCGCCTGTCGCACCCGCGGAAACGAACTCGCCCTCGGATGGATTGACCTGGGGAAGCTGATTCAGGACCTCTTCGGCGTTCGTCGCGCCTTGCAGCTTGAACTCGTCGCCCCTGATCGTCGTGACGGGGCTGACCGCTGTCAGATCCGCTCGCGGAATGCGTGAACCGGTGATCACGATCGGCGCAGTAGTGTCGCGCTCGCTTGCGGGTTGGAGCTTATCCGGTGGAGAAGGGGTGGGCGGCTGCGGCACCCGATCCGCCGAGGCTGCGAATGATCGTGAGCCGATCGTCAGCGCGGCGGCGCACAGACACACGTGCCAATGACCGGCTGCTCCCACTCGCTACCCCCTCACGCGACAATGGGGCCGAGTTCCCCGATGCACGGCCGAGACGAGTCGAGAAGACTACACTACTTTGTCAAAACGCAACAAAGCCGATAGCTAAGGTTTTCGCGGTAGTGCCTGCTTCGGATGAAAGCTCGCACCCTCGCAAACGACTTCGCTTGCACTTACCTCAGCGAGTTGCGTGGGCGGGAACAACGGCTAGGCTCCTCACGAGGAGAATGATCATGCGCCGCTTGATCCTGTTGCTGTTCGCCTTCCTCATTGCCTCTCCGGCCCGGGCTGCATCGCCGCCGCCAGCCAAGGGTGCAATTCTCATCTTCTCGGGCACGACGGGGTACCGGCATGAGTCCATTCCAGCAGGCATCAAAGCCGTAAGCGCCATGGCCACTCGGCGCGGTCTCGCTGTGGTCGCATCCGAAGATCCGACGGTCTTCTCCGCGACCAGCCTAAAGCGCTTCCGCGCGATCGTGCTCCTCAGTTGCACGACCGACCCAAAGAAGGCCGAGTCCGAATGGCTGGTCGGCGATCGCCGGGACGCGCTCCAGCAGTTCGTGCGCAACGGCGGCGGCATTGTCGCCATCCACGCCGCGGCGGACTCGCATTACAATTGGCCCTGGTACGGGCGGATGATCGGCGGTCACTTCGCCCGCCATCCCGCCGGCACTCCGAAGGGACGGGTCACCGTCGTCGCCCCGTCGGATCCGGCCGTCCAGGGGCTGCCACGCACGGCCGACCGCACCGACGAATGGTATTATTTCGAGGATTATGACCCCGTTTCGAAGGTGCTGGTGACCCTCGATCCCACGTCGATCGGCGAAAAGGACATCAATCCCAACCCGATCTCCTGGACTCGCCAGATCAACCAGGGCCGCGTCTTCTACACGGCGATGGGCCACACGACCGAAAGCTATTCGGAGCCCTATTTCCTAAAGCATGTCGCGAACGGGCTCGACTGGGTGTTGAGGCGCCGATGATCAGGAATTTGCTTCTCGCCATTTTGCTCGCCGGCGCTGCTCCGGCGCAGGCGGACACGCTCCTGCTCAAACCCGCCCGCGTGTTCGACGGAGTCAATGCACAGCCGCACGAGGGCTGGTCGGTGCTTGTCGAGGGCGACCGGATCGCCGCCGCTGGACCCGCGGTCGCGGCGCCCGCCGACGCCCGCGTCATCGAGCTTCCGGGCGCGACATTGATGCCTGGGATGATCGAGGGCCACTCGCACCTCTTCCTCCATCCCTACAATGAAAAGCTCTGGGACGATCAGGTGCTCCACGAGCCGCTTGCGTTGCGGACCGCGCGTGCCGTGGTCCAGGCGGAGAAGACGCTCGATGCGGGCTTCACGACTGAGCGCGACCTCGGCACCGAAGGGGCGGGCTTCGCGGACGCGGGCCTCCGTCAGGCGATCGACCAGGGCATCGTCCCCGGCCCTAGCCTCCTCGTCGCGACCAAGGCCATCGTTGCTCGCGGCGCATATGGGCCGAAGGGCTATGAGCCGGGTGTCGCCATCCCCCAGGGCGCCCAGGAAGTCAGCGGCGTCGAGGAGATTGTACGCGCGGTTCGCGACCAGATCGCAGGCGGCGCCGATGTCGTGAAATTCTACGCCGACTATCACTGGGGCAAGGGCGAGCCGAGCCGGCCTACCCTGTCGCAGGCCGAGCTGAGTGCGGGCGTCGCGGCCGCTCACGACGCTGGGCGCCCGGTCGCCGTCCATGCGACGACGCCCGAAGGCATGCGCCGCGCCGCTCTCGCCGGTACGGACACGATCGAGCATGGTTATGGCGGTACCGAAGAGGTGTTCCGCCTGATGAAGCAGAAGAACGTCGCACTTTGCCCGACGCTCGCTGCCTCGGAAGCCTATGCGCGCTACTTCGAAAAATGGGATGGCCAGGAACCCGCACCGCAAAGCGTTCAGGAGAACCGCCACTCGCTCCAGCTGGCGATGAAAGCCGGAGTGCCGATCTGCATGGGCGGCGACGTCGGAGTCTATTCCCACGGAGAGAATTGGTTGGAGATGGATGCGATGCGGCGCGCCGGAATGCGCACTGCCGATGTGCTGGTAGCGGCCACGTCCGGAAACGCGGCGATATTCCACCTCTCCGATCGCGGTTCGGTCCGCCCGGGACTTCTCGCCGACCTGGTCGCGGTCGATGGCGACCCGACCCGCGACATCTCCGCGGTTCGCAACGTGAAGATGGTGATCAAGGGCGGAAAAGTCGTCCGCGCGCCCTAATTGCCAAGCTTTCGCCTGACCTCATCCGCATCGAGTGGTACGGCAATTCGCTTGTGTCGGCTTGTCTGTCCGCTGACGATATCGACCTCAGAACGCGGAACGCCGAGAGCCTTCGCCAACAGCTTGATGACGGCAGAGTTTGCAGAGCCGTCCGTAGGGGCTTCCGAGACGCGGACCTCGAGCTCTTCACGGCCATCGGCTCCGGCCCGCCAGCCGCCGATGCCCGGCTTTGCGGAACGCGGCGTCACTCGGACTGCGATCTGGCACGACACGGTCAGTTTCCCCTTCCGAACGCACTTGGGCTAGGTTGCGGTCGATGAGCGACAAGAAGCCCTTGCATCCGGACACAAAGCTCGTTCAGGGCGGCCGGCGCAAGGAGTGGCTGCGCGGCATGGTCAACGTGCCCGTGTCGCGAACCTCGACGATCCTTTTCGAAAGCGTCGAGGAAATCCACGCCGCCTATCCGCCCGAGGACGGCAGGCTGAGCTACGGCCGGAACGGAACCTGGACCCAATGGTCGCTCGCCGAAGCGCTGACCGAACTCGAGCCGGGCGCTGCCGGTACGCGCCTGTTCCCCTCCGGATCCGCCGCGGTCTCGATCGCGCTGACCAGCGCTCTCGGTCCCGGCGACGAGCTTCTGATGGTCGACAGCGCCTACGGCCCGACCCGCCACTTCTGCGACCGCGAGCTCAAGCGGCTGGGGATCGCCACGCGCTATTACGATCCGGTCGCCACGCCGGAAGAGCTGGAGGCAATGATCTCCGGCAAGACGCGGGCGATCTTCATGGAAAGCCCGGGCTCGCTGACCTTCGAGGTGCAGGATGTGCCCGGCATCTGCGCGATGGCGAGGGAGCGCGGGATCACGACCATGTTGGACAATACCTGGGCGACATCCTTCTTCTTTCCGGCGATTGCCAAGGGCGTCGATCTCGCGATTGTCGCTTGCACCAAATACATCTCCGGACATTCGGATCTGATGATGGGCGCTATCACGGCAGCCCCGTCGCATTGGGAACGGCTGAGCCGGACGGGCCGAAGCTTTGGCCAGTACGTCAGTCCCGACGACGCCTACCTCGCAGCTCGTGGGCTTCGGACCCTCGGCGTTCGGCTTCGCCAGCACGAGCTCGGCGCCGTGAAGGTTGCGCACTGGCTGAAGTACCAGCCGCAGGTAGAGCGGATCATCCACCCCGCCTTCGCCGATTGCCCCGGCCACGAATTCTGGCGGCGCGACTTCCTAGGCTCATCCGGCCTGTTCGGTTTCGCCTTGAAGGGAGACGACGGCGCAGCGCGCGACCGGCTAGTCGAGAGCCTGGAACTATTCGGAATCGGCTACAGCTGGGGTGGGTTTGAGAGCCTGGCCGTTCCGGCAGAGCCCGATCCCATCCGCACCGCATCCAAGCATGATTACGGCGGGCCGCTGGTGCGCCTGCATATCGGCTTGGAGGACCCCGACGACCTCATCGCCGATCTGGCCCAGGCTTTTGCAGTGCATCCAGCAAGCTGAGGTCCCAATACGAAAAAAGGCGGCCCCGAAGGGCCGCCTCAAGAGGATAGACGGAGAGCCGTCTTAGAATTTCATGTAGGCTTCGTTGCCCACGAAACCCATCTTTTCGACGTGCGCTCTCTTCGTGATCGCGAGCACTTGATCAACCAGCTCGTAACGTGCGTCCGGCTCCGGCTGCAGGTGCAGTTCGGGAATCGGCTGGATCTGCTGAGAGAGCTCCAGATACTGACGCAGCTGTTCCTGTTGCACGGGCGCACCGTTCCACAGGATCTGACCACCGGCCGTGATCACGACCTTGTTCTTCACAGGGTCGATCGGCGGCGGCGGCGTGTTCGGCTGGTCGACCGGAAGGTCGAGCTTCACCGCGTGCGTCTGGATCGGAATGGTAATGATGAACATGATGAGGAGAACCAGCATGACGTCGATCAACGGCGTCATGTTGATATCCATCATCGGCTCGCCACTGGTGTTGTCACTGGTGGTTTGCATCGCCATGGCGATAAGCTCCTAAATTACAGGCGCGTCGTCGTGCCTTCACCCGCGGGCGGCTCGGAAATGAAGCCGACGCGAGCAAAACCAGCGCGTTGCATAGCGAACACCGCACCGCCGATGCAGCGGTAAGGTGTGTTGATGTCACCGCGGATATGCGCTTCCGGCATATTCTCCTCGGTGATGTTCTCGACGCCGCCAACGTCCCTGATCGTGTCCTCAAGCTTTTTAACAGCGCGCTGCAGCAGCTCGTCGGAATTCACCTTAGTGAGATTCCAATAGACTTCGCACGTTCCGCCCGGGCCACCGCGAACCGACAGGTTCACATTTTCCGGCTTCGTCGTCGTGGCTTCGTACTTAACCTTCGGCAGCGAGACGGGAACCGTCTGCAACACGACCGGAACCGCGATGAGGAAGATGATCAGAAGCACCAGCATGACGTCCACGAGAGGCGTCACGTTGATGTCAGACATCGGCGTGTCTTCTTCACCTTCTTGGGAAACGCCCATAGACATAGCGTTTTGGCCTTCTTCAATTCAAAGTCGTCACGAGACCGTGCCGGACCGTTGGCCGGCACGGGAATTCGTGACCTTATTAGACGCGGTCGGCCGTCGTGGTCGCACCGGTGCGCAGCGGCTCCTGAGTGCGAGCAGTGGCGCCGGCCGTACGAGCGGCATCAGCCTTCGGAGCCGGGCCGCCAAGGCGGGGCTTAACGCGGCCTTCCGACATCAGGTAGCCGTGAAGGTCGTTCGTGAAGGCCGCGAGGTCCTCCATGATCGACTTGTTGCGGCGAACCAGCCAGTTGTACGCGAGCACGGCAGGAACGGCGACGACCAGGCCGAGCGCGGTCATGATGAGCGCCTCACCGACCGGACCGGCAACGACGTCGATCGAAGCCTGACCCGACGCGCCGATCTTGATGAGCGCGCGGTAGATGCCGATGACGGTACCGAAAAGACCGATGAACGGAGCGGTCGAACCGACGGTCGCGAGGAAGGCAAGACCTTCACCGAGACGGGCACCGATGGCACCCTGGCTGCGGGCGAGGCTGTTGCCCATCCAGTCGTGACGGTCGATCGGGTCGGTCAGCTTGTCGTGCTGCTCCTGGGCGATCAGCGCGTCATCGACGATCGCGCGATAAGCGCTACGCGATTCGAGCTTGGTCGCGGCTTCGCGGAGGTTCGGAGCATTCCAGAAGCTGGCGCGGACCTTGCGGCCCTGGCTGATGATCTTCTGCTGCTGCATCAGCTTGGTGAACAGGATGTAGAATGAGAAAATCGACATACCGACCAGGATGATGAACACCGACCAGGCGATGACGCCGCCCTGCTGGAGCGCCTCCCAAAGTCCGTAAGGATTCTTGTTGGCTGCAGGGGCCGCAGCAGCGGCTGCCGTAAGTGCGAGAATTGACATATCCGTCTACTTTCCTCTCGAAAAATTCGTTTCAAATCAGCGCCGAAAGCTTAGCCCTCGAGACGCCAGGTAATCCGCTTGGTGTAGGTATCCGGCATCGGCTGGCCATTGCTGCCCTTCGCCGGGCTGAATCGTGCGCGGCTGCGCAGGATCCGGCACGTCGCGTTATCAAGCGATCGCGAACCGCTCGACGAGGTTACGGTGCAACCGCTGACGCGGCCGTCCGTACCGATATTCAGTGAAACGCCAACCGTACCCTGCTCGTCGTTGCGCTGCGCATCGGCGGGATAGTCGTCCCCGCTGAACAGCGACTGGAGGTCGCCGCGAGCACTCTGCGCCTTCGTGACGATCGCGGGCGGCGCCGGGGGAGCCGGCGGCGCGGGCGGCGCAGTCGGCGTGATCACTGGTGGCGGCGCTTCGCGAACCGTCTGAACGATCGGCGGCGGAGCAATATTGGTCCGAACAAGTGGCGGCGGCGCCACGACCTGCGGAGGAGTCTCCGGCTGGTCCGGCGGCGGTGGCGGCGGCTCTTCGGGTGGCGGCGGCTCCTCTTCGACGTCGAAAGTCTTGAGGTCCTCAGCCGCCTTCTTGATCACATTGTAGGCAAGGCCCGTGACGATTGCATAACCGAGCAACGCATGGATCAGCGCCACGACCACGATCGCGACCGTGCGGTTGCCGCTAAGCTGTTTGTGTTGGGCGTATGACATTAACGCGCAATTCTCCTGGACACCGCATCAACTGGTTCAGACTAGGCGGCACCCCTGCGCCGGGCCTGAGGAAGGGATGCCGTTCATGTATCAACATAACATGGGCGACAAGCGCGCCTCCTTATATTCGGCTCAAGTGCGGCGCAACGGATTTTGTTCCACACTTGTCACATTGTCTCAGCGCTCGGGCGCGCTCTCGCTGAACGAAGCGAGTTCGACACCCACCGCACGAGCTTCCCGATAGACGTCCGGCTTCGACGTAACGACGCGCAGCGCGCGCACTCCTCGCAGCGCGGCGACGCGATCGTAAATCGCATGTGCCAGAGATTCCTGGAGATTATATCGGCGGGCGTTCGCCAGCTCCTGAACCTGCTCGCGAAGGAAATCGTAATCCCACGCGAAGGCCGGATCGTCGCAATCGGCGGGCGGGATATGATCCAGCCAGATTTCGACGGTCACGAGCAAACGCTGCGGGACGCCGACCTCGAACTCGTGAAATCCGATGTCCGCCATGACTTCAAGCGAATCGAGGAAGATTCGCGCGCTTCGGGGCCGGAGCATGTCCGGGACGAGCCCCTGAAGCTTGGGTCGGGTGTCGCTCATTAGTCCTCCAGGAATTGGACGTCTCGCGCGGGCGGCGAAAACCGCTGTCCGCCATCGATGACGAGCACTTCTCCGGTCACCGTGGGAACAGCGACGAGATATCTGATCGCCGACACGACATCGTCGGGCTCCACGCCCCGATGGAGCGGGTTGCGTGAGTGGACGCGCTCGTAGTTCTCATCCGTTTGCCCGGCCGACCGAAGCATCAGCGCGGGGGCAATTCCGTTTACCCGAATTCCCTGCGAGGAAAGCGCTCGCGCGGACAATTCGGTGAAGCCGGCCAGCGCCTGTTTCGACAAGGTGTAGCTGAGGAAATCGGGATTCGGCGCGGCGAGCTTCGAATCGAGCAAATTGACGATGAGGCCATCGCTGCATTCGTGCCTTCGGGCGAATGCCTCCGTCAGCAAGATTGGAGCGCGCAGGTTCACCGCCATATGGGCATCGAGTTCTGCGGCGCGCAATGCACCGAAATCGTCCCGAACAAATCGGGCGGCATTGTTGATCAAAAGGCGGACAGGCGGGAGACCGTCGGCCGCCGAGAGGATCGTCTCTCCGCATTCTAGGTCGCTCAAATCCGCGACGGCCTTCACTGCGCCGGCCGGAACGTCGTCCCCTTCGTGATGAACGTGCGCGACGACGGTCCAGCCATCCTCGATCAGTGCCGATGCGATAACCGCGCCAACGCGCTTGCCCGCTCCAGTAACGATTGCCGTTCGCGGATGACCCTGCATGGACGCCCTGTTGTCATCGCGAGCGCGCCGAAGCAATGACGAGCCGTGCCCGAAAGCCGTCCCCCTATCGAATTGCATGGCGTCAGCCTCGGCGATCTGCAGAGGCTCATCGACGAGCGGCGGCTACCGCCGGTCGAGCAGTGGAATCCGGAGCGCTGCGGCCATAGCGAAATGCGCATCGCGCGTGACGGCACCTGGTACCACCAGGGCTCGCCGATTAACCGGCCGGCGATGATCCGGCTATTCTCGACGGTTCTCCGGCGCGAGCCTGACGGCAGTCACGTTCTGGTGACCCCTGTCGAGAAGCTGGAAATCGATGTCGAGGCCACGGCATTCCGGGCAGTCGAGATGCAAACCGAAGGAGAAGGCCGGGATCGGCAAATCGCCTTCAGCCTGGACAGCGGCGACGCCGTTATCGCGGGTCCGGAGCATCCGATCAGCATTGTCGCATCGGAGCACGGCCCCTCGCCTCGCCTCGGGGTCCGCCACGGGCTCGAGGCCGAGCTATCGCGCGCGATCTACTACGACCTCGCCGAAATCGCCCTTGCGGAGGATCACGATCCGCCCGGCGTATGGAGCGATGGAGCGTTCTTCCCGCTTTCGCCGCCCGAAGCATGAACCTGATTGACCGCCTGCGCGAGGCGCTCACGCAGCCTTCCGTCTTGCCTTTGCTTGAGGGCGACCTGCCGGAGGAGCGGGCTCTCGCGTCGGTGCCGGCAGCGGTTCTCGTCGGCATTACCGACCGGGCGGACCCGGGAGTGATCCTGACCGTCCGCCGCGAGCATATGCGGACGCACGCCGGGCAAGTCGCCTTCCCAGGCGGCCGCATCGACCCGGGCGAAGACAGTGTCGAAGCCGCCCTTCGCGAGGCTTGGGAGGAGCTTGGGCTCGATCCGGGGGCGGCCGAGATCGTCGGGGCGGTCGATCCTTACCGCACCGTCACCGGCTATATCGTGACGCCGGTGCTCGCAGTAGTTCGGCCGGACCAGCCGCTCAGCCCCCATGAGCACGAGGTCGCCGACTGGTTCGAGGCACCGCTGGCGTTCGTCCTCGATCCCACGAACCAGCAATACAAGAGCGCACTGTTCCAAGGCCGCGAGCAACACTACTACGAGATCATGTGGGGAGAGCGGAGGATCTGGGGGGCGACCGCGTCGATGATCGTGAACCTGTCGCGCAGGCTGCAATGGAGCTGAGGATCAATGCGTCCAAGTGGCGCAGGAAGCGCGGCGTTTCGCGGCTCCTAAATGCCCTCGGCGCCGATGAGGGGCTGACCCGTTTCGTTGGCGGCGCCGTCCGGGACGACCTTCTGAACCTGCCGGTCAGCGACGTGGACCTTGCCACCAAGCTGAAGCCGGACGAAGTCGTCGAGCGCCTCGAGGCCGCAAAAATCCGCGCAGTGCCGACCGGAATCGATCACGGAACCGTAACGGCTGTCAGCAGCGGCAGCCCGTTCGAGATTACAAGCCTTCGCCGCGATGTCTCGACAGACGGCCGGCGCGCGACGGTTGCATTCACCGACGACTGGCAGGAAGATGCCGCGCGCCGGGATTTCACGATCAACGCGCTGTCGGCGGACCCGGTCACCGGCGACATCTACGACTATTTCGGCGGCAAGGAGGATTTGCTTGCCCGTCGAGTGCGGTTCATCGGCGATCCTCTCGAGCGCATCGCCGAAGACCATCTTCGTATCCTCCGCTTCTTCCGGTTTCACGCTCGCTTTGGTGAGGGCGAGCTGGACCCGGAAGCGCTCGCGGCCTGCACGAGCCGTGCAAACGATTTAATGGCCTTGTCGCGCGAACGGATTGCCGACGAGATGCTCAAGCTGCTCGCCGTCGAGGACCCGGCACCAACGGTGAAGGTCATGCTCGACCGGGATATCCTGCGGCCCGTCGTCCCGGAAATTGAACGGCCCGCGGTGGCGACACTAGAGTTGCTCGTCGAAGCAGAGCGTAAAGCCCGCATGAAGCCCGACCCGCTCAGGCGTCTCGCCTCTCTATTGCCTCGCGATACTGAGGCTTCGGGACAGATCGCCGCGCGGCTGAAGCTGTCAAACAAGGCACGCAAGCGGCTCGCCTGCGCCGCCAGTGAAGAGATTCCAGGGACTGTCCGCGAGCTTGCCTATTACAACGGCGCGGAATGTGCGGCGGATCGGCTGTTGCTGGCTGGAAAGGCCGATCTCGCCGCCGGCATCTCCCATTGGGAGGCGCCAAGGCTTCCGATCAGCGGCGGCATGCTCATCCAGCGCGGGCTTACACAGGGCCCGGTAGTCGCGAAGACACTGCAGGCCATCGAGCGGCAATGGGTCGCGCGCGATTTCCCCCAAGGCGCTGAATTCGAACGGATTGTCGACGAGGCGCTTGTCTCCTCGCGGGGTTGATGCAAGTCGTGTCGTAAATGCAACACCGATGGCGCGAGGCCGCCATCCGGTTGCGCCGCAACATATTCCGATGCATGACCGGACCCAGCCCAACTTGGCCAAAAAGGGGTCTATTCATGCGTAAATTATTGCTTGCTGCGGTCGCGACCGTGGCAATCGCCTCACCGGCAGTCGCCCGCGACGGCTCCGGCTATGTTGGCGTCGAACTGGGCGGAATGCTCGCCGAAGACACGAAGCTCGACTTCGACGACGCTAACACGCACATCAACAATGCAATCGCACCCGACTACGACACCGGCTTCGACGGAGACCTGATCGGCGGCTACGACTTCGGCATGCTGCGTGCCGAGGGCGAGCTCGGATACAAGCGCGCAAGCATCAACGAAGTGGTGCTTGGCCCGGGTGCCTGCACAAGCATCGACAATTGCATTCTGGATGCCGACGGCCGCGGAAGCGTCCTTTCGGCCATGGCAAACCTGCTGCTCGACTTCGGCGACGACAATGGCGTTACCGGCTACCTCGGCGCGGGCGTCGGCATGGCTCGAGTGAAGATCTCGACTGATTTCTCGGGCACCTTCCCGACGATCCCGGCAACGGGTTTCGGCTTCAGCGATTCTGACTCGGCTCTAGCCTGGCAGCTCATCGCCGGCATCCGCACCGCGGTCAGCGACAACATCGACGTTGGTGTGAAGTATCGCTTTTATAACACGCGCGAGCTGAAGTTCGCTGACAGCGATTCGCAGCTCACGGGTCACTGGCGTTCGCACAGCCTGCTGGCGAGCCTGATCTACAACTTCGGCGCAGCTCCGCCGCCTCCTCCGCCGCCGCCGCCGCCACCCCCGCCGCCTCCGCCGCCTCCGGCGACGCAGACGTGCCCGGACGGCTCGGTGATCCTGGCGACCGAAGCTTGCCCGGTTCCGCCGCCACCGCCACCGCCTCCGCCGCCCGCTCCCGAGCGCGGCTAAGCGTCAGGCGAACAGAAAAAGGCCGGTCCGGGGAAGCCCGGGCCGGCTTTTTCTTTGTCTGGACACGGCGCGAAGCGCGGTGGGGCTAGCGACGAACTCCGAGCGATCTGACGGAAGGAGGCGCCGGTTGGTCCGTCAGTCGGAACAGCCTCGGGAGCACCAAGAAGCCCGCCCGGTCTTCAAAAGGCTTTGCGCGGATCAGTTGGCGGCGCGTGCGGCCGGGCTGATGTAGGTCGACGCGACCTGCGCACCGGGCTGGTCCCAGCCATATTCGTCCTTCACCCATGCAATCCGTCCGTCGCTGGTCGGCTGCGCAGTCAGGTAGGTGATGTAGATTGGAACGCCGCGTGGCAGCTGAACCTGAATCTCGGGCGTCGTTCCCGGAGGGCTCGGCTCACTGCCGAGCAGCCAGCGACCGAAGCGCTGAGCGTCCTCGAGACGGACGCAGCCATTGCTGCGAGCGCGGTTCGCTAGGCTGAACGGCCCCTTCTCGGGGGTATCGTGCAGGTAGATGTCCTGCGGATTGGCGAACGGATATTTCAGCTGGGCCATGAAATTCTTGGGGCCGGGGTCCTGCCGAACGCGCACGTGGGTCTTGCCCGCCGCGACATCTTTCCAGTTCACGCTTTCAAATGGAACGGTCGCCGAATTCGCCGACCAGTCGGCCATCACTTGATAGCCCATGCTGTTGAAATACTTTTTGCCGCCGGCCAGTGTCTTCGCGGCGATCGGTCCCTTCACCAGGTGGTCGGGAGCGTTCCAATATGGGTTGTAGGTGATGTAATACATCACGCTGGCAATCATCGGCGTCGGCAGTTTCGTATCGCCGACGATGACCTTCATCGAATCCACCGGAGCGCCGTTTTCGTACATGAAGAGGCGCTGCGACGCGACGTCGACAAGCACGAAGCGGCCCCGCGACGGAATCGACCGCGCGCGTTCCAAATTAGCCAGGATCTTGGGATCCGGCGTCATCGTTCCGGCCGCTTGCATCCGCGCCCATTCCGCATCTCGAATTCCCGAATAGATAGGATTCACCGCGGCGACCGAGCTGATGTAGGCCTCAAGCGACGGCGCAGCAGCGGCACCAAGCAAAATCTGGTCGGTGCGACCACCCTGCGGCTTCAGCACGTCATACTGATAGATCATGCCCGGCGTCGGCCGCTTGATCGTCTGGACGTAGAGGACCCAGGCCGAAGACATCAGCTGCTCGGCTGCGTCGACTGCCGCCGGATTGCCGTTCGCCGACCGCATCGCAGCCTCGATCTGGTCGGCCAGCTGCGGACCCGAACCGAGGCCATCCAGCGGCGAACGCCGAAGGATCTGCACGAGCTGGGTGGCGGCGACGGTGGGCGCACCGTTCCGGAACCAGATCGGCTTCATCTTGTACTGGTTGTAGATGGCCGCGACGGATCCTGCCGTCGGGAGCGCGATGGCCTGCGTGGCCGCGACCGGAACCGCCGCTTGGTCGGCAGCAGCAGCGGCCCCCGGCGCAACAAGCGCAGCCGCGGACGCAAAGGCGATTGATTTCAAAAAGCTAATACTCACGATGTCCCTCTACCCAGCCCTAGCTGAACAATGCCCGTATGGTGCCGGAGGTTCAACTTTTTGACCCCCTCACGCAAATACGCAGAATGACTGTGTACTCGTGAACACAGCATTGCGGGGCGGATTTCAAGTGCTGGCGACTAGTGGCGCTTGCGGGATTTCCAGTATTCGAGCGCTGCCTTCGCCTCCAGCGGCTTGGCGAAGTAGAAGCCCTGCCCGCTTGCACATCCCAGCGTCGCCAGCGTCGTTGCAAGCTCGACGGTCTCGATGCCCTCGGCCGTCGTGGACATGCCGAGCGCATCGGCGAGGCTGAGCACGGCGCGGACGATCGCCACGCTGTCGGGATCGACCATCATGCCGGTGACGAAGCTGCGGTCGATTTTCAGCACGTCGATCGGAAGGCGCTGGAGATAGGCGAGGCTGGAATAGCCAGTGCCGAAATCGTCCATCGCGACCGTCGCGTCGAGCGACTTCAGCGCGTCGAACACGCGGGTCGCGCGTGCGGGATCCTGCACGATCGAGCTCTCGGTCAGTTCGAGGGTCAGGCGATCGCCTGTCAACCCGCTCGACTTCAGGGCGCTCGAGACGACGGCTGCAATGTCGTCCCGGGCGACCTGAATCGCGGAAAGGTTCACGCCAACGTAGAGCGGCAGCGGCTCGCCGGCCTTGCGGTCCCAGTCTGCCAGCGTGTCCGCGGCGGTGTGCATCGCCCAGCGGCCCAGCTGCAGGATGAGCCCCGATTCCTCGGCGACAGGGATGAATTCCGTCGGACTGATCTCGCCGCGATCCTCATGTTCCCAGCGAGCGAGGGCTTCGAAGCCTGCGACTTCGCCCGACTTGAGGTCGATCAGCGGCTGGTAGAAGAGTTTCAGCTGATCCTTGTCGAGCGCGCGACGCAACTCAGTCTCGATCGAGAAGCGGCGACGGGCCTCGCTGGCCTGCCTGGCTTCGTAGACTTGTGGAATGCCGACCTGTTTCGCCTGCTTGACCGCGAACTGGGCATTGCGGAACAGTTCCTCGGCGTCCTGCCCCGCAGTCATCAGCGCAAGGCCGATGGCGCATTCGACGCGGATCTCGAGGTCGGAGATCTTGAACGGCGCCGCCAGCACCTCCTGGATGCGATCGGCCGCCGCGAGAGCGTCGGCAACCCCGCGGCGCAAGGTCACCAGCACGCCGAACTCATTGCCGCCCGTGCGCGCCAGCACATCGCCGCCACGAAGCGCGGACATCAGCCTGCGAGCGAAGGTGATGAGAAGCTCGTCGCCGGCGAGGCTACCCATACTTTCGTTGATCCGCGAGAAGCGCAGCATGTCGACGACAAGGACGGCATGCTCGACGTCACGCTTTCCGTCGTTGTCGAGCTGCTCGACCTTTTCCGTAAAGGCCAGGCGGTTGGGCAAGCCGGTAAGGCTGTCGCGCAGCATTTCAGCGCGCAACGTGCGTTCCGCCTGCGCTTCGACCGTACGGTCGACGAGGCTCAGCAGGCAGCGAGGGAATGACTTCCCTTGCGGCAATGGCGCGAGCTTCATTTTGAAATAGCGGGCCGAAACGCCTTCACCGTCGCGGAAATCCAGCTCCCCGGGCGACGAGGAATCACCGAAAAACTCGCGAAGAACTTCGGCAATCGCGCCGTCCTTCAAGCAATCCGCATCATTCCAGTCGATTGCCCTGCAGGTCGACAACTCGACGGTTTCAATGAACCGGTCGTTATAATCGAGGACCTTCAGGCAACCGTCCTGATTGCCGATCACGGCCGCAGCGATGGGCAGTGCACCGAGCAAGGCCGCATCGTCACCTGTCGCGAGGTGCGCCTTTACATGATGATTTTCCCCCTGCCGACCGGTCTTGCGGTTCGGCAGGCGGTTGACTGCAGCCTGCATGGAAGTCGGTTTACGGCGAGTAGGTTAATTCGGAGTATCCGGCGCAGAGGGAAACCGAGTTAACCCTGGTTAATATTGTCGGTCAGTCGAACTTGTTCGAGCGAGGGAAACCGATCGGCGGCATCCGGCCAGCCGCGCCGCGTGCCGCGCGCCATGGAGTCAGGTCCGTCTCGGTGCGAGTTCGACCGCTTTCGCCACCCAGCGCCCAGCTTAGGCCATCGGCAAGCCGGAAAGCGATGACATCGGAAAGACCCCCGTCGCGGTACCGCTGCAGCGTGACGCCCTGCCCGCGCGCAAGCTCGGGCAATTCCGAAATCGGAAACACGAGCATCTTGCGGTTCTCGCCAACAACACTAACGGCATCGGCGCCTTCCGGAACCTGGCGAACGACCGCGACCTTCGCGCCCGACCGCAGGTTCACGAGCTGCTTGCCCTTGCGGGTCTCGGCAAGCGTTGCTTCGCCGCTCGTCAGGAAGCCCTTGCCGTCGTTGGATGCGATCAGCAGCTTCGTATCGGCCCGGACCACCATCAGCTCGACGATGTCGACTTCGGCATCGAGATCGATCGAAAGCCGCACTGGCTCGCCGAAGCCACGGCCGCCCGGAAGCTTGTCGCCGCCAAGCGTGTAAACCCGGCCATTGGCAGCGAAGAGCGCGATCCGGTCGGTCGTCTGCGCATGGAAGATCGTCGCCAGCGCATCGCCTTCGCGGAATTTCAGGGTCTCGGCATCGTCGAGCGCCACATGACCCTTCATCGCCCGGATCCAGCCGCGCTGCGACAGGATTACGGTGATCGGCTCCTTCTCGATCATCGCCGACCAGTCAATTTCGCGGGTTGCGGCAACTTCCTCGATCCGGGTGCGGCGGTCATCGCCGAACTGGTCCTTGATGGCCGCGAGGTCGCGCTTCATGCGAGTGCGCTGGCGGGCCGGGCTTTCAATCAGCTTCGCTAACTCGTCGCGCTCCTTCGCAAGCTTCTCGCGCTCGCGGCCGATCTCCATTTCCTCGAGCTTGCGCAAGCTGCGCAGACGCATGTTGAGGATGGCCTCGGCCTGCCGGTCGGAAAGCTTGAACTCTTCCATCAGCACCGGCTTCGGCTCGTCCTCGCCGCGGATGATTTCGATGACGCGATCGAGGTTGAGATAGGCAATCAGGAAGCCGTCGAGCAGCTCCAGCCGGTCGTCGATCTTGCCGATCCGCACCTGCGACTTGCGGACGAGCACCTCGAACTGGAATTGTAGCCAGTTACTGAGTGTCTCCTTGAGGCTCATCACCAGCGGCGTGCGGTTCGCGTCGAGGACGTTGAGGTTCAGCGGGAAGCGAACCTCGAGGTCGGTCAGACGGAACAGGCTTTCGAGCAGCAGGTCCGGATCGACCGTTCGGGCGCGCGGCTCGAGGATGAGGCGGATCTTGTCGTCGCTCTCGTCCTTTACGTCCGCGAGGATCGGCAGCTTCTTGTCGCCGATGAGCGCCGCGATCTGCTCGATCAGCTTGCCCTTCTGGACGCCGTACGGAATCTCGCTGACCAATAGGTGCCAGCCGCCGCCCTTTTCCTTCTCGACGCTGATGCTGGCGCGGAGGCGAAAGCTTCCGCGGCCGGTCGCATAGGCCAAAGCGATGCTCTCGCGGCTATCGACAAGCACACCGCCGGTCGGGAAATCCGGGCCCGAGACGAAGTCCATCAGTGCCGAATCCTCGGCCTTGGGATCATCAATCAGGTGGGTCGCCGCCTCGATCAGCTCGCTGACATTGTGCGGCGGAATGCTCGTCGCCATTCCGACCGCAATGCCGCTTGCCCCATTGGCGAGCAGGTTCGGGAACAGGCCGGGAAAGACCTCGGGCTCTTCTTCTTCGCCATTGTACGTCGGGCGGAAGTCGACCGCGCCTTCGTCGATGCCCGCCATCAGGGCCATCGCCACGGGCGTCAGCTTGGCCTCGGTGTAGCGGTAGGCAGCGGCGTTATCGCCGTCGATGTTGCCGAAATTCCCCTGCCCGTCGACCAGCGGGTAACGAAGCGCGAAGTCCTGCGCGAGGCGGACCATCGCATCGTAGACGCTCTGGTCGCCGTGCGGGTGGTATTTGCCGATCACGTCGCCGACCACGCGGGCGCTCTTCTTGTACGCGCCGGCCGGGTCGAGCCTCAGGAGACGCATCGCCCACAACAGGCGCCGATGAACCGGCTTCAGACCATCGCGCACATCAGGAAGCGAACGCGCGGTGATGGTTGAGAGGGCATAGACGAGGTAACGCTCCGACAATGCGGCGTCGAACGGGGTCTCGATGACGGAGGATTCTGAATTCGGGTCCATCCATCATGCTTAGCAACGGGAACGGCCCGCCGTCACCCGCTAAGCGACTGTTGCGAGCGGACCTTTGATCGACTTCCCATCGGTTTGAATTACTTGAGAAATGGATGGTATAATCGCGCAACGCCGGGGGGCGCAGGAATGGCAGCTTATCGAGTTTATTGTCTCGACGGGGCCGGAAAAGTTTGGGCCGCCGAATGGATTGATGCCGCGGATGACGCAGCGGCCCTCGAATCCGCACGGCGTTTCAACCAGGCCGTGCGCCGCGAGGTATGGCAGGGGCAGCGACTTGTCGGCCGCGTCGAACCCGATCGAAGCGACGGCCAAGGCGACGACTAGCGCAGCTCAATCTCCATCGGCGCGTCCGAAAGAGCGGGTTGCCTCGCCTCTTCCATAACCGCGAGCAGCCATTCCCGGAACCGCTTCACCTTGGGCACCATGCGCCGCTCGGGCGGGAGCACCAGCCAATAGGCCCATCCGCGCGCCGAAATGCTCTCCGGGAACGGGACCACAAGACGCCCGGCCGCAACGTCGCCTTGCCACAGGAACGGCGTCAGCAGCGCGAAGCCCTGCCCCGCCATCGCCGCATGACCTTCGTTCGCCTGGTTGTCGAGGCGAATGCCGGGGCGTCTCAGCGCCTTCTCATCGGGGGCGACGCCATTGTCGCAGAACCATTGCTGCCACCAGTCGTCGCCGGGATTGATGATGTGCGCGGTCGGCATGTCCGACGGCTGCAGCTTCCGGCCCAACTTGCGCTCTTCGGCGGCGAGGCACTCCGGGCTCGCCATCGGCGTGAACTGGGACTCGAAGAGCTTGTGGGTCTCGAGGCCCGGCCAGTGACCGGGGCCCGCACGGATGGCGATATCCGCATCGCCGGCTTTCAGGTCGACGATGTCGTTGCTGGTCGACATTCGAACGGCAAGCTCCGGGTGAGCCATCTGGAATGCGCCGAGCCGCCACGCCAGCCAGGTATTCGCAAACGTATGGGTGGTCGTGATCGTCAGGAGGCTTTCGTCCTCCTCACGCTGGGTCGTGAAAGCCGCCTCGATAGAGTCGAAGGCCTGGCTCAGCGTCGGAAGCAGCCGGTGCCCCAGCGGGGTGAGCCGGGCGCGGCCGCGCTCGCGTACGAACAGTGGAGCACCGAGCCGCTCTTCCAATGCTTTCACCTGATAGGAGACGGCAGCTTGCGTCAGCCCAAGCTCGGCCGCGGCGGCGGTGAAACTCTCATTGCGGGCGGCAGCTTCGAAAGCCCGAACGGCAGCAAGGGGTGGCAGGCGTCGCATCCATTTACATAAGCCCAGCTTATGCCCTTTGTCGAGGCTTTGATTGGCCCCGAAACGATCGAATCCGTAGATGGATCACAAGCCGCCGCCGGACCAAATGGGATCCTCTCCCCAACCCCCCGAACCGGCGGCGGCGAAAAAGGAGGACGCAAACATGGCTTATGGACTCAATCCGCGCCTGTTCGTCGAGCACGGGCCCGCGATCCAGGCGGCCGCAGCACATTCGCGAAGCTCCAGCGACGCGTTCCGTGCCTGGGCCGGACTGGATGCCGAGCACCGCCTCGAACTGATCGAGAAGGCGCTCAGGGAGGCCGCGAACGACAGCAGCGAACTGCCGATCGCGCTCTAAACAGAAGGAACGAGGAAAGGATGATCACCATGATCGATGAAATCTTCGACCGCCAATACCAGTCCGGTCGCAACGAATTGAATGCTGGTCTCGACCGGCTATTCGCCACAATCGGTCGCGAAGTCGGCAAGAGCCTTGCCGCTGTGCACCGGTTCGAATGGAACGCCCCCTGGGCTCGCAACGCCACGCCTTCGAAGGATGTCGGATGAGCGTGACGCAACGGTGAGGAACGCGGACTAGCACGCGCCGCGTTCCTCACTTTGTTTAATTCAGATTAAGAAAGACTCGCTTCCCCGAAATCTTGAGTGCAGAATTCGCCCCATCTTCCAGAGGGGGCATCCATGCATTCAGCGATCAGAACAGCGCTTCTTGCGTCAGCGTTCGTCACTTCATCGACGCTTATTGCAGCCGAGCCTTCCGACCCTCCGCTGATCGAGCGGACCAAGCTTTTCGGAAATCCGGTCAAGGCCTTCGGCCGCATCTCTCCCGACGGAAAATGGCTGAGCTTTACCGCTCCGCGTGACGGCGTCCTCAATATCTGGGTCGCGCCCGTCGACAATATCGACGCCGCCAAGCCGCTCACGAACGAGCGCGAGCGCCCAATCCGCTCATACTTCTGGACGCCGGATTCGAAGCAGATCCTGTTCATCCAGGATAAGGGCGGCGACGAGAACTTCCTGCTCTACGGAGTGGATGTCGCGACCGCGAAGCAAACGACCCTTACGCCGTTCAAGAAGACTCGCGCGGAAGTCGTCGGCATTTCGAGCCGGCACAAGGACCGGATCCTCGTCGGCCTAAACAACCGCGATCCCAAATGGCATGACGTCCACAGCCTGAACCTCAAGACCGGCAAGCTCACGCTCGTGCAGCGCAACACCGGCTACGGCGGCTTCCTCGCCGATAACGATCTTCATCTCAGGATGGCCCTGAAGTCCCGCGACGACGGCGGGATGGACTATTACCGGATCACCAACGGGAAGATCGAAACCAAGCCGTTCGCGACGGTCGGTCTGGAAGATGCGCTGACGACGAGCCCCGCCGGATTCACCGCCGACAACAAGACGCTCTATTGGATCGACAGCCGCGGCAGGAACACTGCGGCCCTTATCGCTCAGGACGTCGCGACGGGCGACACGAAGGTCATCGGCGAGAGCCAGCAGGCCGACATCAGCGGCACGCTCACCAACCCGAAGACGCTTCAGGTCGAAGCCTATCAGGCGGAGTATCTGAAGCCGGAGTGGAGCGCCCTGGACAAGGATATCGGCGCAACCCTCGAATGGCTGAAGTACAAGCTGGGCGCATCGCCGAACGTCCAGGCGAGGACCGACGCGGACGACAAGTGGATCGTCAGCGCGGACAAGGTAGTCGAACCTTCGTCCGTCTATCTGTTCGACCGCAAGGCCGGGACCCTGACCAAGCTGTACACCGGCCGTCCCGAGCTCGTCGGCGCTCCGCTCGTCCCCATGTGGCCAGTCGAGATCAAGGCCCGCGACGGCCTGACCCTGCCGAGCTACCTGACGCTTCCAGCAAGCGCCGACGCCAATCGCGACGGCAAGGCCGACCACGCCGTCCCGATGGTGTTGTTCGTCCATGGCGGACCTTGGGCGAGGGACGAGTTCGGCTACAATCCCTACCACCAGTGGCTGGCCAACCGCGGCTATGCCGTCCTCTCGGTCAATTACCGGGCCTCCACCGGCTTCGGTAAGGAGTTCCTGGCGGCCGGGAACTTGCAGTGGGGCAAGAAGATGCACGACGACCTGATCGACAGCGTCGATTGGGCAGTCTCGAACGGCTTCACCACGCCCGACAAGGTCGCGATCATGGGGGGAAGCTACGGCGGCTATGCCACCCTTGCCGGGCTGACCTTCACTCCGGACAAGTTCGCGTGCGGCGTCGACATCGTCGGGCCGTCGAACCTGTTTACCCTGCTCGAGACCATCCCGCCCTATTGGGAAGCGTTCAAGCAGCAATTCTATCAGCGCATGGGCGATCCCACGACCGAGGCCGGGCGCGCGCTGCTCAAGGAAGTTTCCCCGCTGACCTACACGGATCGGATCAAGAGGCCCTTGCTGATTGGCCAGGGCGCCAACGATCCGCGCGTGAATAAGCGCGAGTCCGACCAGATTGTCGACGCCATGAAGGCGAAGAACATTCCGGTCACCTATGTGTTGTTCCCCGACGAGGGCCATGGCTTCGCCCGCCCCGCCAACAACATTGCATTCAATGCAGTCGCGGAGAACTTCCTCCAGCCCTGCCTTGGAGGACGCTCAGAACCGATCGGCGATGGGTTGAAAGGCTCCACCATCCAGGTGCTTAACGGAAGCAAGTACGTGAACACGCTCGATCAGTCGTTAGCCAGCAAGTAACGCAACTCTGCTTGATTGCGGGAGGGGGGCGGCTCGCCTATAGCCGCCCCTCCCCGATCCCCGGGGTGGAGTGAAGCGACAGCAATGGCCCGGCGCCGCCAGATCTACGAAGGCAAGGCAAAGATCCTCTACGAGGGTCCCGAGCCCGGAACGCTCATCCAGTATTTCAAGGACGATGCGACCGCGTTCAACGCGCAGAAGCGCGGAACCATCAGCGGCAAGGGCGTCCTCAACAACCGGATTTCCGAGCACATCTTCCTCGCCCTCCAGACGATCGGGGTGCCCACGCACTTCATCCGCCGCGTGAACATGCGCGAGCAGCTGATCCGCCAGGTCGAGATCGTTCCGATCGAGGTCGTCATCCGCAACGTCGCGGCGGGATCGCTGACGAAGCGTCTCGGCATCGAGGAAGGCACGCAGCTCCCGCGGACGATCATCGAATATTATTACAAGGACGATGCGCTCGGCGATCCGATGATCTCCGAAGAGCACATCGCCTGCTTCGGCTGGGCCAGCCAGGAAGAGATGAACGACATCGCCGACATGGCGATCCGCGTGAACGACTTCCTGTCGGGCATGTTCGCCGCGATCGGCATCCGCCTGGTCGACTTCAAGCTCGAGTTCGGCCGCGTGTGGGACGGCGACTATGCCCGCATCATCCTCGCCGACGAGATCAGCCCGGACGGCTGCCGACTGTGGGACGTCAAGTCGAACGAGAAGCTCGACAAGGATCGCTTCCGCCAGGACCTCGGCGGCGTCGAGGAAGCCTATCAGGAAGTCGCGCGCCGGCTCGGCCTGCTGCCCGCCGACGACGAAACCTCGGTCCTCGATTTCGACCAGCACCGCAAAAAGCGGGGCAAATAGGCTTCAGCCTTCGATTACCTGAAAGTGCGTCACTTCCGGCTCCAGCTCGAGAAGGAGGTCGGGGTCGAAGTCGTAATATTTCGCCTTCACAAGGTCATCTCCGGCGAAGCGGTGGATCGCCTCGAGATCGTCCCACAGGGTGAACATCTCGACGTGGACGACATCGCCCTCACGGCGGTGCAGGCACCACGCCCCGCGGTTACCTTCGGTTGATCGGTAATCGGCCAGGCCTACATCGTTCATCAGCCGAAGATATTCCTCGGCCTTCGAACCGGGCACCCGCCCGTGCCAGCGTCTTGCAATCATCGGACTAGTCCTCTTGTTAGAGGTCCTCGTCCCGCAACCCCGAAGTCCCCTTAGCCGATGAACCGCGCCCGTGTCGTTACCCTCAATGCAGCGCTCGGGCCGCTCGACTATAGAGTGCCCGACGGCATGCACGTCGAGCCAGGGACGGTGCTGGTCGCGCCGCTCGGGCCGCGGCAACTGCTGGGCGTCGCCTGGGAGCCGGAGCGGCTGCCGACTGAGGAAGTCGGTGACAATCGCCTCCGGCCGATCGTTGGCACGCTCGACGTACCGCCGATCGCCGCACCGCTGCGGAGGCTCGCGGAGTGGACGGCGGATTACTATCTCTCGCCGCTCGCGTCGGTGCTTCGCATGATCCTTCCCTCGTCGAGTGCGCTCGAGGGCCCTCGACAGCTGACGGAGTACCGCCCGACCGGCTTTCAGCCCGACCGAATGACGCCGCAACGGCTGAAAGCGCTGGCCGCGATTGAAGGTCGCCAGGGCACCGTCCGTGAACTCGCCGACTTTGCCGAGGTCAGCGATGCCGTGATGCGCGGACTAGTCAATGCGGGAGCGTTGGAATCGGTCGCGGTCGAGGCCGACCGTCCCCGGCCCGTCCCCGATCCGGACTTCGCGCCGCCCGAGCTCAACGAGGAGCAGGTCGAGGCGGCGGCAAGCCTTTCATCGGCAATCGGCAAGGGCTTCGACCCGGTGCTGCTCGATGGCGTAACCGGGTCGGGCAAGACCGAAGTCTATTTCGAAGCGATCGCCGAATGCCTTAGGCAGGGGAATCAGGCCCTCGTCCTGCTGCCTGAGATCGCCCTGACCGAGCCATTCCTGAAGCGCTTCACCAGCCGCTTCGGTTGTGAGCCTGTGGCCTGGCATTCGGACCTGCGCTCGTCGCAGCGGCGCCGGGCCTGGCGTGCCATCGTCAGCGGCGAGGCCAAGGTCACCGTCGGCGCTCGCTCGTCCCTGTTCCTGCCCTACGCGAAGCTCGGCCTGATCGTCGTCGACGAGGCACACGAACCCAGTTTCAAGCAGGAAGAGGGGGTCCAGTACCACGCCCGCGACGTCGCTGTGATGCGTGGGAAGTTCGAGGATATTCCGGTCATCCTTTCCTCGGCGACGCCAGCGATCGAGACGCGGCACATGGTCGAAATCGGCCGCTATCGCGAGGTGACACTCAGCCGGCGATTTGCCGGTGCGAGCATGCCGGAAATCCGGGCAATCAATTTGACGGAAGATCCACCGCTCCGCGGGCGGTGGCTGGCGCCAAGCCTGGTCGCCGAACTGGAAGCCAATCTGCAACGAGGCGAACAGTCGCTGCTCTTCCTCAATCGGCGCGGCTTTGCTCCACTCACGCTCTGCCGCCATTGCGGTCATCGCTTTCAGTGCCCGAACTGCACGGCGTGGATGGTCGAGCATCGGCTGATGGCCCGGCTTGCCTGTCATCACTGCGGGCACGTCATGCCGCCGCCCAAGGCGTGCCCGGAGTGCGGCGAAGAAGACAGCCTGGTCGCCTGCGGTCCCGGCGTCGAGCGCATTGCGGATGAAGTGGCGGCGCTATTTCCAGACGCGCGGACCGCCATTGTGACGTCCGACACGATCTGGTCGCCTGCACGCGCCGCGGAATTCGTCGCCCAGATGGAGGCCGGAGCGATCGACATCGTGATCGGCACCCAGCTGGTCACCAAGGGTTATCACTTCCCCAATTTGACTTTGGTCGGGGTCGTCGATGCCGACCTCGGCCTTGCCGGCGGCGACCTCCGCGCAGCAGAGCGAAGTTTCCAACAGATCCAGCAAGTCGCTGGCCGGGCCGGCCGCGGCGACAAGCCGGGCCGGGTGCTCGTGCAGACACACGACCCCGACGCGCCGGTCATTGCGGCACTCGTTTCCGGGGATGCGCCCGGTTTTTACGCCGCTGAAACCGAAGCCCGCCACGAAGCCGCAATGCCGCCGTTCGGGCGACTGGCCGCAATCGTCGTGTCCGCGGAGGATTCCTCGCAAGCGGACTCCGTCGCCCGCCGCATCGGAAATGCCGCACCCAAGGTGGATGGAATGGCCGTCTTCGGTCCAGCCCCCGCCCCCCTCGCGATGCTCCGCGGCCGGCACCGCCAACGCCTTCTCGTTCACGCCGCCCGAAGTCTCGACGTGCAGGACGTCATCCGCGACTGGCTTGCCGGCGTCGAGTGGAGCCCGAAGGTCCGCGTAAGCGTCGACGTCGACCCCTACAGCTTCCTCTAGACAGCTGTTTTCGCTGCGCTAATTTCCCCTGGATAGTCGAGGGGAATCACAAATGTTTCTAAGGCTTGCAGCATTCACGGCGCTCGCACTCGCGCCGTCGCAAGCAATGGCTGCGTGGAATGAGGCCAAGTCCAATCACTTCATCGTCTATTCGCAGCTGAACCAGGATCAGTTGCGCTCATACGTGACGCATCTGGAGCGTTACGACGCCGCGGTCCGCGTCGTAAGGCAGATGAAGGATCCGCCGCCGACCTCGACAAGCCGGGTCACTCTCTACGTTTTGCGCGATGAAGGTGAGGTCCAGAACGTCACCGGCATTTCAGGCATCGCCGGCGTCTATTTCGGCCGTGCTTCGGGACCGACCTCGTTTGCCAGCGGCACGCCAAAGCGTAACCGCTGGGACCTCGATGGCCGTACGGTGATCTTTCACGAATATCTGCACCATTTGATGCTCCAGGATGCCACCGGCTCCTATCCGACCTGGATGGTCGAAGGTTATGCCGAGTTCTTCGCGCCCGCCGACATTCACGACGACGGATCGGTCGAGTTTGGGTTGCCGCCCGACTACCGGGGCGCGGAGCTTCGCCTGCTGCGTGGCATGTCCCTGCCGGAAATGCTCGGCGGCATCTACAATCAGACGACCGGACAGGAATGGGTTTCGCAGTACAGTCGCGGCTGGCTGCTTGCCCACTACCTCGCCTTCGAACCTTCGCGCCGAGGCCAGGCTTCGAAATATGTGACTCTCATCCAGTCGGGTACGCCAGCGCTGGAGGGCGCGAAGCAGGCCTTCGGCGACCTGAAGGTCCTCGAGAAGGATCTGGAAAAGTATCGCGGTCGGGACACCCTACCCACTCGCATCATCCCGGCGTCAATGATCAAGGTCGGCGATGTGCAGGTCAGGCAGCTTGCTCCGGATGAAGAAGCCGCAGTGACCCTCCGCATGCGATTGGAAGGCAGGCAAGGCGACGTAGCGACCGCGAGGAGCGTCGCCGGCGCTGCCCGTTCAGCCGCCGAGCGCTTCCCCACGAACGACGACGTACTGGAAGTCCTTGCCCAGGCCGAATTGCAGGCCAAGCATTACGCCGAGGCCTCGGTCGCTGCGGACAAGGCTATCGCACTGGACCCGAAGGCGGTGAAAGCTCTGATCTACAAGGGTCGCGCGGAGCTCGAGCTGGCGAAGAAGAACAAGCAGGCCGCGAACTGGCCCGCGATCCGCGGATGGTTTTCGAAGGCTAACCACCTCGACCCTCAGGCGCCCGAGCCGCTAATGTATTATTACGAAACCTATGACGAGCAGGGCGGGACACCCCCTACGCAGGCGGTCGATGGTCTATTGTTCGCGGTCGAACTTGTTCCCAGGGACTTCGACCTTCGTTTGTTGGCGGTCCGTCAGCTTCTGAAGGAGAACGATGCGCCTGACGCGAGCGCCACCTTCGGGCCCATCGCTTATTATCCGCACTCGGGGAAAGAGAAGCGACGCAATCTCGACATCATGAGCAAGATTCAAAAAGGCGACACCCAGGGCGCTCTCCAGATGCTCGAAGAGGACAAGAAGAAGGCGGAGAAGAACAGCTAGACGCTTCCTCAGATCAGCAGCGGGTCGGCACCTTCGGCTTTCAGGAGCTTGCGCTTTCGGTCCAGGCCGCCGGCGTAGCCTCCAAGCGAGCCGTCCGAACGGATGACCCGGTGACAGGGCACGAGCACGGCGACCGGGTTGGATCCGTTGGCAGTTCCGACTGCGCGCATGGCGCCCGGCTGGCCGACCGCCCTGGCGATATCGGCGTAGCTGCGCGTCTGCCCAAGAGGAATCTTGCGGAGTTCGCGCCAGACGGCCTCCTGGAATGCCGTCCCACGAACATCGATCGGAAGCTCGGGAGCCGATTGCGGATGATCGATGGCGGTCAAAACACCTTCGATCAGCTCGGCCATCGATCCATCGTCCGCGACGAGGTTGGCGTTCGGGAAGTTCCGACGCAGCGCGCTCTCGTCTTCCTCGAACGTCAGGCGGCAAATTCCCTTTGGCGTCTTCGCCACCAGCAGCGGCCCAAGTGCGCTGTCGACGACCGTCCAATGGATCGTTTCGCCGCGGCCGCCATCGCGCCATGCCGAGGGAGTCATTCCGAGACGCTCCTTGGCGTCGGCGTAAAAACGGCTGGGACCGGAATAGCCGGCCTCGTAGATTGCTTCAGTCACCTGGTCACTCTCCTCAAGAGCCTCGGCGGCGCGCTTTGCGCGAAGTCCCCGCCAGTATCCGGCTGGAGACACGCCGAGGGCGCGCGTGAAGACGCGCTGGAAATGGTGGGGGGCATAGCCGACGGCTTCGGCGAGGTCGGAAAGACTGATCGCCTCTTCCGCCTGCTCGATCAGTTTCACCGCGTTGGTAACCGCGAGAGCCTCGCGACCCACCTCGTCCGGCTTGCAGCGCATGCAGGACCGATAGCCGGCTGCTTTCGCTCCAGCGGCGTCGAGGAAGAACTCGACATGCTCGCGTTTTGGGCGCCGGGCGGGGCAGCTCGGCTTGCAGTAGATGCCGGTCGTCCGGACTGCTCCGATTACCCGGCCATCCCAGTTACGGTCGCGGCGCTCGAACGCTGCCCAGGCCGCATCTGCATCTATGGTTCGCATCAACATGGACGTAGCATAGCGAGGCGGTCTAGGTCCTGCTTCCCATGGCTTGCGTTCAAACCAGGAAGATAATGATCGCCGTGCTTGGCGCCATGACGATCGGCGCTTCGCCTGCAGCAAAAACCTGCCCTCCGCTGCGGGTGATGACCTACAACATCCGCCTCGATCTCGAATCCGACGGGATCAATCGCTGGTCCGCCCGCCGCGACCAGTTCATCGGACAAATCAAGATGATGAAGCCTGCCATCCTGGGGCTGCAGGAAGTGGTGCGCGGGCAGCAGGCCGACCTCGAGCGTGCCTTTCCCGATTATTCCTTTCTCGGGCTGCCTCGTGAAAGCGGCCCAATGGGCGAGTCTTCGAATGTCGCCTTCGATCGCACCGTCTTTCAGCTAAGATCGAGCGGCACCTTCTGGCTCTCGGAGACACCGGACAAGCCGTCGAAAGGTTGGGATTCCGCTTACAGCCGTACCGCGACCTGGGCGCATCTCGTTCGCCGCGGCGACGGGAAGCGCTTCCTCGCGGTCAACACGCATCTGGACAATGAGGGGAAGGTAGCGCGCCTCGAAGGCGCACGGCAGATCCTCCGCTGGATTGCCGCGAACAAGGCGCCGGGGGAGTCCGTCATCGTCACAGGCGATTTCAATACCGAGCCGGGCACGCCTCCCGTTCAGGAAATGACTCATTCTGCGCTCGGCCTTAGGGATGCTCACGAGGCGACCCGCTCGATACCCGTTGGCCCGGAAGGGACATGGAATGATTTCCAAACGCTCCCGAAGGAAAGCAGCCGCATCGATTTCGTGTTCGTCAGTCCGCAGATTATCGTCCAACGCTACGCGGTGCTCGCCTGGCATTATGAAGGCGGACGGCCGGCATCCGATCATTTCCCGGTGGTGGCCGACCTAAGCAGCTGCCGCTGAGCGCTCGATCCGGGCTGAGAAGCATCCGCGGGTCGCGTTGTGCGCGTCGATGTGATCGACGGTCGGGTTGTCTAACAGGCGGCGGATAACGCCATCGGCCTCGCCGGGCTGCGCAAGCGCGGCATCAACCATCATTCCATTGTCGTCGAATGCGCGGAGAGACAGGACCCGCTTTTCGAACACGGGCGGGATCTGATCGACGTATTCGGCCGCCTCCTCTTCGCCTTCCGTGACGAAGATGGCGTGGGCGGCGCGGTAGGGATTGTCGACGTCGTGGCTGACATGATTGAGAAGCAACACTGACTCCCCGATTTCGCGGTCGGTCAGGCTGACCCGGCACGGGAAGGTCTGGCTGCTAACCGTCATGCGGACGATGCCGCGGGCGGCGAGCTCATCATCGCTCAGCCCGAACAGCGGCTTGTAGGGATCAGGATCCAGGCCGGTAACGCGATAGGTCATCTTAAACTCCTTGTTGGAGACCAATTACCGCCTGTCGCGAAGCGCTGCTTCCCGCCGCTTGCGTTCAAACCGCGTCTACCCGCCTTGCATCCTGAAAGACCCCCTGCTAGTGGCGCGCCAACTCATGGGGGCGTGCGGGTCTAACCTGCGGCAGCGCCCCATTTTTCATGGGGCAAATTCCAGTTCTGGAGCTTTAAGCGCGGTGGAAACATCCAGCGGCATACAGGCTAGCTTAGCGGGGCGCTATGCGTCCGCTTTGTTCAACCTGGCTCGCGACGAACGGCAGATTGACGCCGTGGGCCAGAGCCTTGGGCTTCTGGCGCAGGCGCTGGTGGATTCGCGCGATTTCGCGGAGCTCGCTTCGAGCCCGCTGATCGACCGCGCGGAGGCCGGGAAGGCGTTCGCGGCAGTCGCCAAGCAACTCTCGCTCGATCCGATCACGGCCAACTTCCTCGGCGTGCTCGCCAGGAACGGCCGCAAGAACCAGCTTCAGAACGTGATCCGTGCGTTCCGCCGGCTTGCCGCCGAGCACCGCGGTGAGACCACTGCCGATGTCGTGACCGCGCATCCGCTCAAGGACGACCAGCTCACGGCCCTCAAGCAGCAGCTCCGTGCTCGCGCCGGCCGCGAAGTGGCGATCGAAACGCGCATCGACCCTGAAATCCTGGGTGGGATCGTGATCAAGATGGGCAGCCAGATGATCGACGCATCCATCCGTACCAAACTCAACAGACTCGCCGAGGCGATGAAAGGCTGAATATGGACATCCGCGCCGCTGAAATTTCCCGCGTAATCCGCGACCAGATCGCGAATTTCGATGCCGACGCGCAGGTATCCGAAGTCGGCACCGTGCTGTCGGTCGGCGACGGCATCGCCCGCATCCACGGCCTCGACAACGTCCAGGCCGGTGAGATGGTCGAGTTTGATGGCGGCATCAAAGGCATGGCGCTCAACCTCGAAGCCGACAACGTCGGGGTCGTCATCTTCGGCTCGGACTCCACCATTCGAGAAGGTTCGACCGCCAAACGCACCGGCACCATCGTCGACGTTCCGATCGGGAAGGCCCTCCTGGGCCGCGTGGTCGACGCTCTTGGCAACCCGATCGACGGCAAGGGTCCGATCGACACGACCGAGCGCCGCCGCGTCGAAATGAAGGCTCCGGGCATCATCCCGAGGAAATCGGTGCACGAGCCGGTGCAGACCGGCCTCAAGGCTCTCGACGCGCTGGTTCCGATCGGCCGCGGTCAGCGCGAGCTGATCATCGGCGACCGCCAGACCGGCAAGACCGCGGTCGCGCTCGACACCTTCATCAACCAGAAGGAAATCAACAAGTCGGGCAAGGAGAGCGAGAAGCTCTACTGTATCTACGTTGCAGTCGGTCAGAAGCGTTCGACCGTCGCGCAGATCGTCCGCGCGCTCGAAGAAAATGGCGCGATGGAATATTCCATTGTCGTCGCCGCGACCGCGTCTGAGCCTGCTCCGCTGCAGTTCCTCGCGCCCTACACCGGCGCCGCAATGGGCGAATATTTCCGCGACAACGGCATGCACGCCGTGATCGTTTACGACGACCTTTCCAAGCAGGCCGTCGCCTACCGCCAGATGTCGCTTCTGCTCCGCCGCCCGCCGGGCCGCGAAGCCTATCCGGGCGACGTTTTCTATCTTCACAGCCGCCTTCTCGAGCGCGCCGCGAAGATGAACGACGACATGGGCGCGGGCTCCCTGACGGCGCTGCCGATCATCGAAACGCAGGCAGGCGACGTGTCGGCCTACATTCCGACCAACGTTATCTCGATCACCGACGGTCAGATCTTCCTTGAGACCGACCTGTTCTACCAAGGCATCCGTCCGGCGATTAACGTCGGTCTCTCGGTCAGCCGTGTCGGTTCGGCCGCGCAGACCAAGGCGATGAAGAAGGTCGCCGGCTCGATCAAGCTGGAGCTCGCGCAGTATCGCGAAATGGCCGCCTTCGCCCAGTTCGGCTCGGATCTCGACGCCTCGACGCAGAAGCTTCTCGCTCGCGGCGCCCGACTGACCGAGCTGCTGAAGCAGCCGCAGTACGCGCCAATGCCGGTCGAAGAGCAGGTCGCCTCGATCTACTCGGGTACGCAGGGCTTCCTCGACAAGGTCGAAACCAAGGACGTCGTTCGCTACGAGGCCGCAATGCTCAGCTACCTCCGCAACGAGAAGGCCGACATCCTGAAGACGATCCGCGACAGCAAGGCGCTCGACGACGACACCGCCGCCAAGCTCAAGGACGCACTGACCGAGTTCGGGAAGACGTTCGCATAAAATGGCCAGCCTAAAGGCCCTCAAGCTTCGCATCGGCTCGGTGAAGTCGACGCAGAAGATCACCAAGGCGATGAAGATGGTCGCCGCGGCGAAGCTGCGCCGTGCGCAGCAGAATGCCGAGGCCGGTCGTCCCTACTCGACCCGCATGAACGGCGTTGTCTCCTCGCTCGCGTCGAAAGTCGCGCGCACTCCGCAGAGCCCGAAGCTCCTCGCGGGAACGGGCAAGGATGACACGCACCTGATCGTGGTCGCCACCAGCGACCGCGGTCTTGCAGGCGCCTTCAACAGCAATGTCGTCCGTGCGGCTCGCCGCAAGGCCGATGAGCTGGTAGCGCAGGGCAAGACGGTCTTCTTCTACATCGTCGGCCGCAAGGGCCGCCCGGTCATCCAGCGCTTCTATCCGAAGGGCATCATCGCACAGTACGATACGAGCGGGATGAAGGCCCCGGCTTATGCGGACGCGCAGGCGATCGCGAAGGACCTGATCGACCGCTACACGACCGACGGCATCGATGTGGTGCACCTCGCCTACGCGAACTTCCGCTCGACGCTCGTCCAGGAACCGACGGTAGACCAGATTATCCCAGTGGCAGTGCCCGCTAACGATGCTGGCACGGGTAGCGTTTCGCTTGCAGCGGTCGAATATGAGCCGGACGAGGAAGAGATCCTCGCCGACCTCCTGCCGCGCAATATCGCGATCCAGATCTATCGGGCGCTGCTCGAGAATCAGGCCGGTTTCTACGGCTCGCAGATGACCGCGATGGACAATGCGACCCGCAATGCCGGCGACATGATCAACCGCCTGTCGATCCAGTACAATCGACAGCGTCAGGCCGCGATCACGACCGAGCTCGTCGAAATCATTTCCGGCGCAGAAGCGCTCTAACCGAACACGAAGCCAAGGAAGACAGACATGGCAACCGCCGCTCCCGAGACCAAGCCCCGCAGCCGAGCCAAGAAGGCCGACGCAGCCGCGTCCGGCACGGGTGCAGCTGCCGAGCAGCAGACCGGCAACCTCGTCGGCCGCGTCGCGCAGGTGATCGGCGCCGTCGTCGACGTCGCGTTCGAAGGCGAGCTTCCGCCGATCCTCGGCGCGCTCGAGACCGACAATGGCGGCAACCGCCTCGTTCTCGAAGTCGCTCAGCACCTTGGCGAGAACGTCGTTCGCACGATCGCCATGGATTCGACCGACGGCCTCACGCGCGGCCAGACGGTTCGCTCAACCGGTTCCCAGATCCGCGTGCCCGTCGGTCCGAAGACACTCGGCCGCATCATGAACGTGATCGGCGAGCCGATCGACGAGCGCGGCCCGATCGGCAGCGACATGACGGCTTCGATCCACGCCGACGCTCCGGCCTTCGTCGACCAGTCGACCGAAGCCGCGATCCTCGTCACGGGCATCAAGGTCATCGACCTGCTCGCTCCGTATGCGAAGGGCGGCAAGATCGGCCTGTTTGGCGGCGCGGGCGTCGGCAAGACCGTGCTCATCCAGGAACTGATCAACAACATCGCCAAGGGCCACGGCGGCGTGTCGGTGTTCGCCGGCGTCGGCGAGCGTACCCGCGAAGGCAACGACCTCTATCATGAGTTCCTCGACGCGGGCGTCATCGCCAAGGACGCGGACGGCAATCCGACGCCGGAAGGCTCGAAGGTCGCGCTCGTGTTCGGCCAGATGAACGAGCCGCCGGGAGCCCGCGCTCGCGTCGCTCTGTCGGGCCTGACGCAGGCGGAATATTTCCGCGACCAGGAAGGCCAGGACGTGCTTTTCTTCGTCGACAACATCTTCCGCTTCACCCAGGCGGGTTCGGAAGTGTCGGCGCTGCTCGGCCGTATTCCTTCGGCCGTGGGCTACCAGCCGACCTTGGCGACCGACATGGGCACCCTCCAGGAGCGCATCACGTCGACCAACAAGGGCTCGATCACCTCGGTGCAGGCCATTTACGTGCCGGCCGACGACTTGACCGACCCGGCGCCGGCCACCTCCTTCGCCCACCTGGACGCCACCACGACGCTGTCGCGCGCGATTTCGGAGCTGGGTATCTACCCGGCCGTCGATCCGCTCGATTCCGTCAGCCGCGTTCTGACTCCGGCTGTCGTCGGCCAGGAGCACTACGAGGTTGCTCGTGCGGTTCAGGAGACGCTGCAAAAGTACAAGTCGCTGCAGGACATCATCGCGATCCTCGGCATGGACGAGCTTTCCGAAGAGGATAAGCTGGTCGTCAGCCGCGCCCGCAAGATCCAGCGGTTCCTGTCGCAGCCGTTCCACGTCGCCGAGGTATTCACCAACATCCCGGGCAAGTTCGTCCAGGTCGAAGACACGGTCCGCTCGTTCAAGGCGGTCGTGAACGGCGAGTACGACCACCTGCCGGAAGCCGCTTTCTACATGGTCGGCGGCATCGACGAGGCGGTCGCCAAGGCCGAGAAGCTCGCTCAGGAAGCCTAAGCGGAATTGGCCGACCAGCTTCGCCTCGAGCATTGCGTCAACGGGACGTGTCCCTGGTCGGGGAAGCCGGTCAGCGCCGACAGTCTGACGCTCTACAAGGGCGAGGTCGTCGGCTTCTGCAACACCGGCTGCCGCGACAAGTTCGAAGCTGCCGCGGGCGCGTTCGACGCCGCGATTGAAGGTAAGAAGTAATGGCCGATCTGAAGTTCGAACTTGTGACCCCTGACCGGCTGGTCATGTCGGACGACGTTTACATGGTCGTCGTTCCGGGCTCCGAAGGCGATTCCGGCATTCTTGCTGGTCACGCGCCCTACATGACGACGCTGCGTGACGGCGACCTATCGGTTTACCGCTCAGCAGGCGCCCAGCCGGAGAAGATCCCGGTGACCGGAGGCTTTGCCGAGGTCAGCGAGCGCGGCCTTACGGTGCTCGCGGAGAGCGCGGGCGCCTGATCGCCCGACCCGCTTCAGAAGCGGACAAGCTAATCGCGGTTAGCTTTTTCTAAAAGTTTGAGTCCTATTCACCAAACCTGATTTCGGCGGAACCGCAGGAAACGGGTAGAATGAACGCATTCGGCAAACGTGGCGGCGCGGGCGGCAACGGTCGTCCACAATTTGGTGTCGCCAAACCGATGAAGTCCTCCGGCGGCGCCGCTGCGGCTGCGCCGTCCGAACAGGATGAAGCAGAACAGTTTCCGCCCGTCAGCGACCTGACCGCCAGCCTCGACGGCGGCCTGCAGGAGCCGAACGAAGCCGGCACCGCGGCGATGGACCGCCTGAACAGCCGCCAGAACGCCAGCGGAGACGCAGCAAGCAGCAAGTCCGAGGGCTTCGAAGCCTCCGTCCACCGGATCAAGGAGCAGGTTCTTCCGCGCCTGCTCGAACGCGTCGACCCTGAAGCCGCCGCCACGCTCAGCAAGGACGAGCTCGCCGAAGAATTCCGCCCGATCATCAGCGAAGTGCTCACCGAGCTGAAGATCAACCTCAACCGCCGCGAGCAGTTCGCTCTCGAGAAGGTCCTCGTCGACGAACTGCTCGGCCTCGGTCCGCTCGAGGAGCTTCTGGCCGACCCGGCCATCAGCGACATCATGGTCAACGGCCCCGAACAATGCTTCGTCGAACGCAAGGGCAAGCTCGAGCTGGCACAGATCCAGTTCCGCGACGAAGAGCATCTGTTCCAGATCGCCCAGCGCATCGTGAACAAGGTCGGCCGCCGCGTGGACCAGACGACGCCGCTCGCCGACGCCCGTCTTCAGGACGGCAGCCGCGTCAACGTGATCATTCCGCCGCTCTCCCTTCGCGGCACCGCCATTTCAATTCGTAAGTTCTCCGAAAAACCGATCACGCTCGACATGATGAAGGGCTTCGGCTCCATGTCCGAGAAGATGGCGACGGTGCTGAAGATCGCTGGCGCAGCGCGGATGAACGTGATCATCTCCGGCGGCACCGGTTCGGGTAAAACGACCATGCTCAACGCCCTGTCGAAGATGATCGACCCGGGCGAACGCGTGATCACGATCGAAGACGCGGCCGAGCTTCGACTTCAACAGCCGCACTGGCTTCCGCTCGAGACACGTCCGCCGAACCTCGAGGGGCAAGGCGCGATCACCATTCGCGACCTCGTCATCAACGCTCTGCGTATGCGTCCTGACCGCATCATCCTCGGCGAGATTCGCGGCCAGGAGTGTTTCGACCTTCTGGCGGCGATGAACACGGGTCACGACGGCTCGATGGCCACGCTTCACTCCAACAGCCCGCGCGAATGCCTGGCTCGTATGGAAAACATGGTCATGATGGGCGACATCAAGATCCCGAAGGAAGCAATTTCGCGGCAGATCGCGGACTCGGTCGACCTGATCGTCCAGGTAAAGCGTCTCCGCGATGGATCGCGCCGCACGACCAACGTCACCGAGGTTATTGGCATGGAGGGCGAAGTCATCGTCACCCAGGAATTGTTCAAGTTCGAGTATCTGGACGAGAGCGCCGACGGCAAAATCATCGGCGAATATCGCTCGATGGGCCTGCGTCCTTACACGCTCGAGAAGGCCAAGCAGTTCGGCTTCGACCAGCCGTACCTAGAGGCCTGCCTCTAAGGCATCGTCTTTCGCTTATTGCTGTGCAACGCTGCGGCGGTTCTTGAAAAGGGAGCCGCCGCATGTGTTTCTGGGTCGCCGTAGCTCTGGCTGCATTGAGCCTGCCTTCAGCCGTCGATGCGAAGAAGGCCCCTCCCCGGCCGCCTGCCGTCGAAGGGCAAACCGTGCAGGCTCCAGTCGCGGAAGGCGGCTTCCCCTACCTGCTGTTCATTCCCAGGGGCTACAATGAGAGCGGAGCGGACCGCTGGCCGCTTGTCATCTTCCTGCACGGATCGGGCGAGCGCGGGACCGACATCAACGTGGTCAAGAAGCACGGGCCGCCGATGCTCGTGGAGAAGAACCCTGCTTTCCCTTTCGTCGTCATTTCGCCGCAGCTACCCGAACAGTCGGACACGATCGGCGAATATTGGCCGGTTCCGCCGCTCGAGGCGATCCTCGAACATGCGATGAAGACGCTCAGGATCGATCCCTCGCGGGTCTACCTGACCGGCCTCAGCCTTGGCGGAATTGCGACCTGGGAATGGGGCACGACCCATCCCGAGCATTTTGCCGCTCTGGCGCCCGTGGCAGCCTTCGGAGACCCCAAGAGGGCCTGTAATGCGAGGGAGGTCCCCGTTTGGGCATTTCACGGCGACCACGACGACGCCGTCGACACGCGTGGCGACTTCGAAATGGTCGATGCCCTGAAGAAATGCGGAGCAGCGCCTCGCCTGACCATTTACCCGAACACCGATCACTGGTCCTGGGTGCCCGCCTACAACGACCCAGCGCTCTGGATGTGGCTGCTCGAACAGCGGAAGGCGTCACCGGCTAAGCCAGCTAAATAACTTGGGGTCACCCTCGAGAACGGTCGCTTCGACGCAATGGGCGCGTTCCGCAACCAACGCGTTTCAGGCGCGCGTCGGGGTGGGGTCAGAAAGCGGTGCTGAAGGGGAAGATGGTGGGCGTGGCAAGGATTGAACTTGCGACCCCTGCGATGTCAACACAGTGCTCTACCACTGAGCTACACGCCCACTCTGGAGCGGGCATGTAGAGAGCGGCGGCGGACCGCGCAACCCTTCGCGAACAGTGTCTTGCAGTTGCGCGGCGAGCGGCGAGATGAGAGATGGCCGCCATGGGCACGGTTCGCATCGAAAGACGGTTCCGGGGCCCGCCGACGACCGGAAACGGCGGTTACGTGGCGGGTCTCGTGGCGGCTGCGCTTGGTGGCTCCAATTGCACCGTCACGTTGAAGGCGCCGCCTCCACTGGACCATGATCTAACGCTCGAGACTGACGGCATCTCGGCCTCCCTCCTGCAAGACGACCAGATTGTGGTGACCGCCGCGAAGGGATCTGTCGAAATCGACGTCCCGCCACCGCCGACCCTCGCGGAAGCGCAGGATGCCGAGCCGCGCTTCTCGGGCCATTCACATCATATTTTCCCGGGCTGCTTCGTCTGCGGGCCGGATCGTGAGGCAGGCGACGGCATGCGGATCTTCCCGGGGGCGCTCCACGATCACGCCAATCGCGTCGCGGCGACCTGGACACCCGACGAGTCGGTGACTGCCGAGGACGGGCTGGTTCGGCCTGAATTCCTTTGGGCCGCGCTCGATTGCCCGGGTTATTTCGCGACCGAAGACAAGGCGGGCCTGGCGTTGCTGGGACGGATGTCGGCGGTGCTGCATCGAAGCGTCCACGCGGGCGAACCACTCATCGTGACCGGCTGGCCGATCGACAGCGAGGGCAGGAAGCACCGCGTGGGAAGCGCGCTGCACGACAAGGACGGTCAACTGGTCGCTGCGGCGACCGCTACCTGGATTACGCTGAATGAGGCGAAAGCCGCTTAAAGGCGGCCGAGCACGTCTGCTTAGAGACGGCCGTGCTGATCTTCGGTCTGGAAGATCCTGTCGACCTCGGCAACGAGGTCCTTCAGGTGAAACGGTTTGGACAGCAGCTTGGCGCCCGGAGTCGTTCGCCCGCCCTGCAAGGCGACCGCTGCAAACCCCGTGATGAACATCACGCGAATCTCGGGGTCGATCGCCGACGCTTTCTGGGCAAGTTCGATCCCGTCCATTTCCGGCATGACGATATCCGTCAGCAGAAGGTCGAAATGGTCGGTTTCGAGGAGCGGCATGGCTTCCGTCCCGCATCCTACGGCAGACACCTCGTACCCGACGCGCTGCAACGCGCGCTGCAGATATTCGCGCATCGAGCTATCGTCTTCCGCCAACAGTATTTTCGCCATGTGGGACCTTATGCTCGGAACGTTTAAGATTTTCCAGCGTGATGGGTTCCGGTTGACCCGAAACGCGACAGTCGTAGACAGGAATCATTGACGTCGATGCCGCTACCTCCGCCGGCCATTCATCCGTGCAACGCCGAAGTCCCGGTGCTTCTTTCGGTGCCTCACGCCGGTCGCGACTATCCGAACTGGCTGATTTCGCTGAGCAAGGGGGGTGAGACGGCCCTGGCCGCGCTTGAAGATCCACTGGTGGACGAGCTGGTCGAGAGCGCGATCAACAAGGGCGTGGGCGCGGTCGTCGCGCAGACCCCCCGAGCGGCGATCGACTGCAATCGAGCCGAAGACGAGATCGACCCGACGGTCATCCGGTCCGGCCCCCTTCCCTCGCTAAGCCCCCGCGCCCGTGGCGGACTCGGCATTGTGCCGGGACGAACGGCGTCCCACGGCTCGCTGTGGCGGCAGCCGATCCCCCGTTACGAGCTGGAGGAACGGCTGACGCAGGCGCATCGCCCCTATCATCGTGCGATCGAGGAGCAGCTCAATGGCCTGCTCGACAGGTTCGGCTGCGCATTGCTGCTCGACTGCCATTCCATGCCTCCACCGGATAGCGGACCATCGGTAATCATCGGCGATCGCTATGGGCAAAGCGCCGGCCCGTGGGTGACGTCCGAGGCGGTGAAGATCGTCACGTCGATGGGCTTTCGCGTCGGGGTCAACCAGCCCTTCGCGGGCGGGCATGTCGTTCAGCGGCACGGATCGCCCGGTCGAGCCGTCCACGCCTTGCAAATCGAGATCGACCGCCGCTGCTATCTTCAGTCCAACTCGGTGCGGCGAAGCGCCGGCTTTCCGAAAGTCGCTCGACTGTTTGATGAGCTGGCAATGCGGTTGGGCCAATTCTTGCTGGAGCGCCGCTTCTCCGAAGCCGCCGAATAAAAAGGGCCGCCCCGGCCATGCAGGCAGGGCGGCCCAGTTCAGGGAGGAAACGCACCCGCTGGTGCGTGGTCCGCGCACCGCAAGGAGGGGGAGCCAGGCGGCGGCGAACGTCCTGCAAATGGTAAAGCGCGAGGCCGATTCAACTCGGTCCGCCGCGCAGCGCTCACGCCTCGGCTGGAACCGGCTGCGGCGCGGCGATCGGGCCTTTCCCCTGCGCGACCTGCCGAGCGAACACCTCGCGGATCTGCGACAAGGAGAAGAGGTGCGCGTAGATGAGCGCGAGCATGCCGCTCTGGTTCATCTTGCGAAGCTCGTCGCCGCGAAGCTCGCGAAGCTTTTCTTCGTCGACCATGCGGAACCCGCGATAGACGAACGGCTGCGGGGCGCCCTCGGGCTGGATGGCGACTTCGCCGTCCATGAGAAGGTCACTGTTCTTCAGCTCCTGGATGAAGGCGGCAGTGCGCTGGCCGGCCGTTTCGAACTGCTCGCAGAACTGCAGAACCGCCTTCGTGGCTTCCGACGGCTGCTCACCGTCGAACAGCGCTTCACCTTCGGCGAACTCGCCGACCGCACCCGAAGTCGGATCGAAGCATAACGACAGCTCATCGCTGTCGGGCCGCAGGCGCGCCAGAAGGAACGGATAGCGACGCATGTATGCCGGGATGTAGACGCTTGGATCGTGCGGGAGACCGGTAGAATCCAGAAACGCGTTCGCGCCTTCGTTAAGGCCCATGAGCGCCAGCGGAACCGGCTCGCCACCCACCGAGAAGACGATCGGGTAGAAGCGCTGCAGCAGCGCGAACTCATCGACCGTGACCGGGACTGCGTGGGTCGAGCCCATTTCCGGCGCGCTCTCGATCCGGCGGATCTTCATGTTTCCATGCTGTCCGGCGTTCAGTGCTTCGAGCTGATTGTAGAAAAGCGGCAATTCCTGGGTGGGCGCGGCAGTCGCCATTTTACGAGTTTCTCCTGGGTGCCGGCCCGAGCGCGCGAATGCGCACCTTCATCGGGCCGATGAAATCGTCGCCGCGCTGTACTCATGGCCCCTGGCTTTCGCAAGCGCCGATAGGAAACCGAAAGGCTCAGGCGTTACCCGGACAATTCATTGATTGTTCAACGGACTGCCCGCAAGACCATGTCCGGGGATACAATCAGCTTAATGCCATTCGCGCTCTTTCTTTCGCTGCTGCCGGCGATGTTCGGCTTTGCAACTGCCGAGCAGTCGGACCAGGTGCGAACGCTCGTCGTCGAGCAGGAAGTAATCATGCGGATTCCCGTTCGCCCTCGCCCCGTCCAGCCGTACAACTGGGAAGAGAAAAAGGGCCCGAAATGCCTGGATGCGAAAAGCATCCGCGGCGCCGCCCTTTCGGGACGCGAGACGGTCGATTTTCTCCTGTTCGACCGCCGCCGCTTCCGGGCCGAGCTCTCAGAGGATTGCCCGGCCCTCGACTTCTACAACGGCTTCTACCTCACCCCTGAAGACGGAAAGATCTGCGTTCGACGCGACGGCATCCACTCGCGCATCGGGCGTAGCTGTCGTATCGAGCGTTTTCGCCGGCTCGTGCCTAAGTTTCCGCGTTGATTCCTTGACAAGATTGAAAAGCGCGCCTTAGCCCCAATCTCATGGGAAATGCCGCAACGAATGCGGCTACTCATCGCTCTTCTTCCGGATTTTGCATGACTTTTGCCGACCTCGGCCTTTCTGACCAATTGCTCCGCGCCGTCGATGAAAGCGGCTATTCGGAGCCGACACCGATTCAACGCGGGGCAATCCCGTCGGTCCTGATGGGCCGCGACCTCATCGGCATCGCCCAGACCGGCACCGGCAAGACGGCCAGCTTCGTGCTGCCGATGATCGACATTCTCGCCCACGGTCGGAGCCGCGCGTTGATGCCGCGCTCGCTGATCCTCGAGCCGACACGCGAACTGGCGGCTCAGGTCTCCGAGAACTTCGAGAAGTACGGCAAGTACAACAAGCTCTCGATGGCTCTGCTCATCGGCGGAGTTCAGATGGGCGACCAGGTCAAGGCGCTAGAAAAGGGCGTCGACGTGCTGATCGCTACGCCGGGCCGCCTGATGGACCTTTTCCAGCGCGGCAAGATCCTGCTCAACGGTTGCGAGTTGCTCGTCATCGACGAAGCGGACCGGATGCTCGACATGGGCTTCATCCCGGACATCGAGGAAATCTGCTCGAAGCTGCCGAAGAACCGCCAGACCCTGCTGTTCTCGGCGACCATGCCGCCGCCAATCCAGAAACTGGCGGCGAAATTCCTCAATGAGCCGAAGCGCATCGAGGTTGCTCGACCCGCGACCGCCAACGTCAACATCGAACAGCGCCTGATCAATGTTCGCGCCGACAAGAAACGTGAAGTCCTCCGCGACATCCTTCGTCACGAGGAGTTCAAGAACGCGATTGTCTTTTCCAATCGAAAGTCGACCGTTCGCGAGCTGGCGACAAGCCTGAAGCGCTCGGGGTTCGCGGTGGGTCAGATCCACGGCGACATGGACCAGTCGGACCGCATCGCCGAGTTCGACCGCTTCAAGAATGACGAGATCAACGTGCTCGTCGCTTCCGACGTCGCCGCGCGCGGGCTGGATGTCAAAGGCGTCAGCCATGTCATCAACTTCGACGTGCCCTGGCAGCCCGACGATTACATTCATCGCATCGGCCGCACCGGCCGGGCCGGCATGAAGGGCATCGCGATCATGCTCGCGACTCGAGAGGACGCCGAAGCGGTATCCGCCATCGAGAAGTTGACTGGCGTGAAGTTCGCTCGCGCGGATGAACCGAAGAAGGAAGAGGCGGCCCCGGCAGAGCCGAAGCGCAGCGAGAAGAAATCCAGCGAGAAGAAGCCTGCCGAGAGGAAGCCGACCCGTGCGAAGCGCGCGGAGAGGCCCCGACCCGACGAGCGAGACTCATCGGAAGAGCGTCTCGAACGTTCTCCGGTCGTCGAGGACATCGAGCCAGACTGGAATGGGCCCCTGCCCTCGTTCCTGTCGGTCGGCGCGCTCTAGCGCGCTGCTCGATAGCGCTTCAGAAAATCGGCCGCGAAGGCGGTCAGTCGCCTCTCGGCGATTGCTTCGCGAAGACCCTGCATCAGCCGCTGGTAAAACCAGAGATTATGCTCGGTCATCAGCATCGCGCCGAGGATCTCCCCTGAGCGCACGAGGTGGTGGACGTAAGCCCGCTCGAACTTGGTGCAGGTCGGGCATGGACAGCCCGGCTCGAGTGGCTCCTGGTCCTCGCTGAACTTCGCATTGCGGATGTTGAGCGGACCGTCGGCGGTGAATGCCTGCCCCGTGCGCCCTGACCTTGTGGGAAGCACGCAGTCGAACATGTCGATTCCGCGCCGGACTGCTTCGACGATGTCATCGGGCTTGCCGACGCCCATGAGGTAACGCGGCTTGTCTGCCGGAAGCTGCCCCGGGGCATAGTCGAGACAAGCGCACATCGCCTCGTGCCCCTCGCCCACCGCTAAACCACCGACCGCATAGCCATCGAAACCGACGTCGATCAGCGCATCGGCCGAACTTTTGCGCAGTTGCTCATCGAGCCCGCCCTGCTGGATTCCGAAGAGGGCAGCGCAGTCTGCATGCTCGCCGCCGCGGTCGAACTCGTCACGCGAGCGCCTCGCCCAGCGCATCGAGCGTTCCATCGCGGCAGCCGCTTCTTCCCGCCTCGCGGTGGCAGGCACCAGCTGGTCGAACGCCATCACGATGTCGGAGCCGAGCAGCCGCTGCACCTCGATCGAGCGCTCCGGCGAAAGCATGTGCCGCGTCCCGTCGAGATGGCTCGCGAAAGAAACGCCTTCCTCGCTCACCTTGGTCAGCTCGCTCAGGCTCATCACCTGATAGCCGCCGCTATCGGTGAGAATCGGCGGCTCCCACCCCATGAAGCGATGCAATCCGCCAAGCCGCGCGACACGCTCTGCACCCGGTCGCAGCATCAGGTGGTAGGTGTTGCCAAGAATGATGTCGGCGCCCGACCTCCGGACATCCTCTGGCTTCATCGCCTTTACTGTCGCCGCCGTTCCGACCGGCATGTAGGCGGGAGTACGAATCTCGCCGCGCTGCATGGCGATCGTGCCCGTTCGCGCGGAGCCATCGGTTGCCGAAATCTGAAAGGAAAAGCGGGACATTCCGCGCGCTCCTAGCGACCGCCGGACGGCGCGGCTAGGACCGCCCTATGATCGAGCCGTGGATCTACCCTGCCCTGACCGTGACCGCAGTCCTGACTGGCTTCATCGATGCCGTCGCGGGCGGTGGCGGGCTCATCATGCTGCCCGCGCTGCTGTTCGCGGGCGCGTCGCCGATCCAGGCGCTGGCGACCAACAAGCTCCAGTCGATCTTCGGGACCGCCGTCGCGACGCGCAATTATGCCCGCGCCGGCCTTGTCGATTGGCACCGGCACAAGCTGACGATCGCCTTGGTCTTCGTCGGAGCGACCGCCGGCGTACTGCTCGTCCAGGCGATCGACACCAGGGTGCTGGGGCTGATCATCCCGTTGCTGCTGATTGCGGTGTCGCTCTACGTCCTGCTCAGCCCGCGCATGAGCGACGAAGACGCGCATCACCGGGTGAGCGAGCGAGGCTATGCGCCGGTAGGCGGCGCGATCGGCTTCTACGACGGCTTCTTCGGGCCCGGGACCGGCACCTTTTTCACCACCAGCCTTGTCGCGCTTCGAGGCTATGGCCTCACTCGCGCGACCGGCCTGACCAAGCTGCTCAACTTCACAAGCAATGTCGCGAGCGTCCTGTTTTTCGCGCTCGGCGGGAAGATGCTGTGGCTTCTCGGCCTGTGCATGGCCCTCGGCGCGATGGCTGGAGGCTGGCTGGGCTCGCACAGTGCAATCCGCTTCGGAGCGCGGCTCATCCGCCCCCTGCTGGTGGTGATCTCACTTGGACTGACGGCGCGGCTTTTGTGGGGCTATTTCGCCGCCTGAGGAAGCAGCAAGCTCGCGTCGCCGTAGGAGTAGAAACGGTACTTCTGCTCGACTGCATGAACGTAGACGCGCTTCATCACTTCGAGGCCCATCAGTGCGCTGACCAGCATGAAAAGTGTCGATCTCGGAAGGTGGAAATTGGTGATGAGGCCGTCGATTGCCTTGAAGCGATAGCCGGGGGTGATGAAGATTGCGGTGTCGCCTTCGAAGGGATGGATAATGCCGCTCTCGTCCGCGGCGCTCTCCAGCAGGCGGAGCGACGTGGTTCCGACGGCGATCAGCCGGCCGCCCGAAGCTCGCACGCTGTTGAGCCGATCGGCTGTTTGCTCGTCGATGCGTCCCCATTCGGCGTGCATCTTGTGCTCGCTTGTGTCTTCCGCCTTCACCGGAAGGAAGGTCCCCGCGCCCACATGCAGCGTCAGCGTTTCGCGGCGGATGCCGTTCTCCTCCAGCCGCTCGATCAGACTTGGCGTGAAATGCAGCGCCGCCGTGGGCGCAGCTACTGCTCCCTCCTTCCGCGCGAACATGGTCTGGTAGTCGTCGCGGTCCTGCTGGTCTGCGGGCCGGCGCGAGGCAATGTAGGGCGGCAGCGGCATCCGGCCTGCGCGCTCGAGCAGGATTTCGACGGGGTCCTCACCCTCGAAGTGAAGGAGTACCGCGCCTTCTTCGTCCCGGTCCGCGACGGTCGCGTGGACGCCGTTCCCGAACTCGACAATGTCGCCGACGCGAAGGCGCTTGGCGTTGCGTACAAACGCCCACCAGTCGCGGGGACCTTCGCGCTTGTGCAGCGTTGCACCGATGCGCGCTTCGCCCCGCCGCCCTTCGAGCTGCGCCGGGATCACACGGGTATCATTGAACACGAGTGTGTCACCCGGCCGAAGCAGGTTCGGCAGGTCAAGCACGGCCTTGTCCGAAATCTCGTCGCCTGCCACCAGCAGCAGCCGCGCCGAATCCCGCGGCTTGGCGGGCCTCAGCGCGATTAGGTCTGCAGGAAGGTCGAAATCGAAAAGGTCGACGCGCATTCGCGCCTATTAGCCTCCCAAAGAGGCGCGGACGATCTTTGTCGGCTGCTCCGGCGGCTCGCCCGGTGCGATCGCGTCCGCGGCCGGCATGCCTTCGATCACTCGACCGAACGCCGTGTACCGGTCGTTCAGCGTCGCGTTGGGTGCGAACATGATGAAGAACTGGCTGTTCCCCGTATCGGGCTTGTCGGTACGGGCTGCGCCGACCGTGCCGCGCAGGAAAGGTAGCGAGTTGAATTCGGCCTTCAGGTCGGGAAGCGGCGAGCCGCCATCGCCCTTTCCGGTCGGATCGCCGCCCTGCGCCATGAAACCGGGAACAACACGATGGAAGATGAGGCCGTTGTAGAAGCCCTGGCGAGTCAGCGTCTTGACCCGCTCGACCATCAGGGGCGCCGCGTCAGGACGCATCATGATGACGACCCTTCCTCCCGTGCTGAGCTCCAGGGTCAGCTTGTTCGAAGGGTCATTGGCCACTTCCGCAGGCGCAATCACGCCAAGCATCGGCTTGGCCGGCGGATCGGCGGGCTTCGCCGCAACGAGCGCCAATGCTGAAATCGTAAACAAAACCCGGCCAATCATGCGCCCGCTTCTCCCTCGAGGTGCCTTCTCACGTCCGCCGCAACCGACGGCGTGACAAACTTGTCGATCGAGCCGCCATAGCGCGCGATCTCCTTAACCAGACGTGAGGCAATCGGCTGAAGCGATACGCCGGCCATCAGGAAGACGGTCTCGATATCGTCGTTCAGCTGCTGGTTCATGCCCGCCATCTGGAATTCATATTCGAAGTCCGCGACTGCTCGCAGGCCCCGGATGATCATCGAAGCGCCCTGCGATTCCGCGAAATCCATCAGCAGGGAATTGAACTCTACGACCTGAATCTTGCCATCGGCCAGCCCGGTAGTTTCGCGCCGTACCATTGCGAGCCGCTCCGAAAGCGAAAACATCGGCTCCTTGGAAGGATTTGTCGTGACGCCGATGACCAGCCGGTCAACCAGGTGCACGCCGCGCCGGATGATGTCGATATGCCCGAGCGTGATCGGGTCGAACGTGCCCGGATAGACCCCGATGCGTTCCGTCATGCTACCCCCCAGTCCGCCTCAGTGGTTCCGCTCTATAGCGAACCGCGCGAGCGCCCGCAGCAAATCGGCTTCGGCGCCATGGTCCGCGAGATGCTCGATCGCCTGGCTGACGAGGAAGCGCGCCTGCTGCTCAGCGCGCTCGGGCCCGAGGACCGATACGAAGGTCGCCTTCCCCGCCTCTGCGTCCTTGCCGGTGCGCTTGCCGGCCGCGTCGGCGTCGCCTGCATGGTCGATGAGGTCGTCAGCTATCTGGAACGCGAGGCCGATGTTGCGGGCGTAACCGCGATACGGCGTCCTCGCCTCCGAGGGCAGGCGGCCCATGATACAGGGCGCCTCGACCGCATATTCGATGAGCGCTCCGGTCTTCAGCTGCTGGAGCCTCGTGATCGCCGAAAGGTCGAGCGATTTTCCCTCGGCGGCGAGATCCATCATCTGGCCTCCCGCCATTCCCGACGGCCCCGAGGCCTTTGCCAGCGCCAGGACAAGGTCCGACCGGACGAAGGGATCTTCATGGGTTTCGGGATCGGCAAGGATTTCAAATGCGAGTGCGTGAAGGCTGTCGCCGGCGAGAACCGCGGCCGCCTCACCGAATGCCTTGTGGACGGTCGGCTTCCCGCGACGAACGTCGTCATCGTCCATGCACGGCAAATCGTCGTGGATCAGCGAATAGACGTGGATCGCCTCGATCGCCCCTCCGACACGCAGGGCCCGATCCCGCGCAATGCCGAACAGCCGCGATGCCGCGACGGTCAGGAGTGGCCGAAGCCTTTTGCCGCCACCGATCGCTGCATGGCGCATTGCCGCGTAAAGATCGTCGCGGCCATCGCCCCGCGACACGAGCAGGCGTCCGAAAAGCTCATCGATCTCGCCGCGAACCCGTTCGGTCTCGGCGTCCAGCTCGAGCCGCGCCCGGTCGACCGTCTCAACCGGCATCGAAGGGGATGACGCCGGACGGCCGCCCGTCGGCCCCAAGGGCAATCTGCTCAATGCGTTCTTGAGCCGCCTTCAGCCGAGCCTCGCAATGACGGCGAAGCCGGTCGCCTTCCTGGTAAAGCTCGATCGACTGATCGAGCGGCGCCTCGCCACGCTCGAGCAAGCGCACGATTTCCTCAAGGCGCGCGAGCGCCGCCTCGAAGCTCAGTTCGCTCTGTTGTTCGGGCGCGTCCATGGAAGAGGAATGGCCCTCCGAAAGGCTTAAATCAACGCTTGAACGGGTCGCGGATGCCCGGGACGATCTCGTCGGACGGGGCATCTTCACCAGCTTCGGCAGCCGCAAGCGCGGCCTCCGCGTCGCGATGATGCTGCTCTCGCTCGGCGCGGAGCTGCACGATCAGTGCGTCGCGGTCGCTCTCGAAGCGTTCGTCGGTCGGCGCTGCGGCGCCGGCAGCCTTCTGTGCCTTGACGATCGCTGCATCCAGCTCGCGCTGGCTGGTAAGACCGAGCGTCACCGGATCCTTTGGCGTGATGTTCGCCATGTTCCAGTGCGAACGCTCGCGGATCGCTGCAATGGTCGTGCGGGTCGTACCGATCAGCTTGCCGATCTGGCCATCGCTGACTTCCGGATGGTTCTTGATGATCCAGGCGATTCCGTCCGGCTTGTCCTGACGCTTCGACACCGGCGTGTAGCGCGGCCCGCGGGTGCGGCGGACCGGGTCCGGCGCCTTGTGCATCTGAAGGACGTAGTTCGAATCCTTCTGGCCCTTTTCGATTTCCTCGTGCGTCAGCTCTCCCGCGCGGACGGGATCGCGGCCAGTCAACTTGGTCGCGGCCGTGTCGTCGGCAATCGCCTGGACTTCGAGGATGTGAAGCCCGCAGAACTCGGCGATCTGCTCGAACGTGAGCGACGTATTTTCCACCAACCAGGCGGCGGTCGCATGGGGCATCAGGGGCTGGGCCACTGGGTTTCTCCGGTCTTTAGAAACAATAAGGGCCGCCCCTTCCGGAGCGGCCAGCGTTGCGGGCGATGTAAACCGACCCGTGCCCTACGGCAAGGCAAAGACGGTCAGTTCGCGACTTCCAGGACAATTTTGCCAACATGTTCGCCGGCTTCCATGCGCGCATGGGCTTCGGCGGCACGGTCGAGCGGGAAAATGCTGTCGATGACAGGCTTGAGCCGGCCACCCTCTACATAGGGCCAGACGGTGCGTGCGATCTCGTCCGCGACCATCGTCTTGAACTCGACCGAGCGTGGCCGGAGCGTCGAGCCGGTCAGTGTCAGCCGGCGCCGCATGACGTCCGGAAGCAGGACCTCGCCCTTCGCTCCGCGCTGGAAAGCAATGGAGACATGGCGTCCTTCGTCGGCCAGCGAGGCGAGATTGCGTGGCAAATAATCGCCGCCGACCATGTCGAGGACGACTGCGACTCCGCGCCCTTCGGTAAAGCTCTTCACCTCCGCAGCGAAGTCCTGCGTCCGGTAATTGATCGCGGCCGCAGCACCCAGCTCCAGCGCGCGCGCACATTTCTCGTCGCTTCCGCAGGTCACGATGACCTTGAGATTGAACAATTTGCCGAGCGCGATTGCCATCGTGCCAATGCCGCTCGTTCCGCCGTGGACAAGGACGGCATCCCCTTCCGCCGCATAGCCGCGCTCGAACAGGTTCACCCAGACTGTGAACAAGGTCTCCGGCATGGCGGCCGCCTCGGCCAGCGAAAGCACTTCCGGAACGACGAAGCAGGTCCCGGCCGGAGCGACGCAATATTGCGCGTAACCACCACCGGCGACGAGCGCGCAAACTTTCTTTCCAATCAGGGTCCCTGACCCCTCGCCCGCCTCGACGACGGTTCCCGCAATCTCGAGCCCAAGGACATCGGGTGCGCCAGGTGGCGGCGGATAAAGTCCGCGACGCTGGAGGATGTCTGGACGGTTCACGCCTGCGGCTGCGACCTGGACCAAGACTTCGCCCGGCCCGACCCGCGGGACCGGCCGTTCGACCACCGCAAGCTCCTCCGCGCCATCCGGCTGGGGGGCGACGATCGCCTTCATCGAAGCTGGAACGGGTTTGGTCACTGCGCCGCGCTTATTGACACCACGGCCGCATCGGTCAACGCTTCACCGATGGACCTCGAGGAACTCTTCCCGAGCAAGCCGGGCGACCCGTTGGTAGAGCTTGCAAAGCAGGATCTCGACCCAATCTCGATCGAGGAGCTTCATGCCCGCATCGAGGCTCTGAAGGCCGAAATTGCCCGCGTCGAAGCCCATATCGACCGAGCCACGAAGCACCGCTCCGCCGCCGAAGAGCTGTTCAAGAAGTAATGCGGGCTCCGGTCCTTCAGGCCGGGATAACCCTCAGGCGCGATAAATTGGGGATAATGAGGCCCAAGCCTCTTGATTGCTCGTTTGCCGCGTATGACATTCGTAAAGAGCCCGGCCCATTCCGGGGACCGGGCAGGAGTAAACCCTAAATGCCCAGTTTCGCTCGCGAACTCGAACAGACCCTGCACAACGCACTGGCCGAGGCCAGCCGTCGTCGTCATGAGTACGCGACCCTTGAGCACCTTTTGATTGCCCTGATCGACGACGAGCATGCGTCCAAGGTCATGACCGCCTGTGGCGTCAGCCGGGACGAGCTTCGCGCGGCCGTGAAGCATTATCTCGACAATGAACTTGGGGCTTTGGTCGCGGATTCGGGGACCGACCCCACGCCTACGAGCGGGTTCCAGCGCGTCGTCCAGCGAGCCATCCTGCACGTGCAGTCTTCCGGACGGGATGAGGTGACCGGCGCGAACGTGCTCGTCGCGCTCTTCTCCGAACGGGAGAGCTATGCCGTCTATTTCCTGCAGCAGCAGGACATGAGCCGCCTCGATGCCGTGACCTACATCAGCCACGGAGTCGGCAAGGGCGAAACGCCTGCCGAACCTCGCGAGGTCAGCAGCTCCGAAGAGAAGAGTGGCGAGAAAGAGGGCAAGAAAGAATCTGCTCTCAAGCAGTTCACCGTCGACCTCAACGAGAAGGCTCGCGCCGGCAAGGTTGACCCGCTGATCGGCCGCAGCGCCGAGGTGGATCGCACGGTCCAGATTCTCTGCCGCCGGTCGAAGAACAATCCGCTTTACGTGGGCGACCCCGGCGTCGGTAAGACCGCCATTGCCGAGGGCCTCGCACGCAAGATCATCGAGGGCGACGTTCCCGACGTGCTGAAGGGCGCGACCATCTATGCGCTCGACATGGGCGCCTTGCTGGCGGGCACGCGCTACCGCGGCGACTTCGAGGAGCGGCTGAAGTCGGTCGTTTCCGAGCTCGAGAAGCTCCCGAACGCAATCCTTTTCATTGACGAGATCCACACGGTGATCGGTGCCGGCGCCACCTCCGGCGGCGCAATGGACGCATCGAACCTGCTCAAGCCCGCCCTGTCCTCGGGCGCTATCCGCTGCATCGGATCGACGACCTACAAGGAGTTCCGCAACCACTTCGAGAAGGACCGGGCCCTGCTCCGGCGCTTCCAGAAGATCGACGTGAACGAGCCGACGGTCGAGGACACGATCAAGATCATCGCCGGACTCCGCTCGTCGTTCGAGCAGCACCACAACGTCCGCTACACGCCAGACGCGGTGAAGAGCGCGGTCGAGCTCAGCGCCCGGTACATTCATGACCGCAAGCTTCCGGACAAGGCGATCGACGTGATCGACGAGGTCGGCGCGATGCAGATGCTCGTGCCGCCGTCACGCCGGAAGAAGGTCATCACGACCAAGGAAATCGAGGCCGTGGTCGCGACCATGGCGCGCATCCCGCCAAAGTCGGTCTCCACCGACGACAAGCGCGTCCTCGAAAATCTCGAGGCCGACCTGAAGCGCGTCGTGTTCGGGCAGGACCTCGCGATCGAGAAGCTCGCCTCGGCGATCAAGCTGTCGCGGGCAGGGCTTCGCGAGCCCGACAAGCCGATCGGCAATTACTTGTTTTCCGGTCCTACCGGCGTCGGCAAGACCGAGGTCGCTCGCCAATTGGCATCGATCATGGGCATTCCGCTCCAGCGCTTCGACATGTCGGAATATATGGAACGGCACTCGGTGAGCCGCCTGATCGGCGCTCCTCCGGGCTATGTCGGCTACGACCAGGGCGGCCTGCTGACCGACGCGGTCGACCAGCATCCGCACAGCGTGCTGCTGCTCGATGAGATCGAGAAGGCGCACCCCGATCTGTTCAACATCCTCCTGCAGGTGATGGACAACGGAAAGCTCACCGACCACCACGGCAAGACGGTCGATTTCAGGAACGTCGTCCTGATCATGACCACGAATGCCGGCGCGTCCGACATGGCGCGTGAAAGCATCGGCTTCGGTGCCGCCTCACGTGAGGATGCGCAGGAGGACGCAGTCAAGAAGATGTTCACGCCGGAATTCCGCAACCGGCTGGATGCGATCGTCCCGTTCGCATACCTGCCGCCGGCCGTCGTCGCCCGCGTCGTCGACAAGTTCATCCTCCAACTGGAGCTGCAGCTTGCCGACCGCGGCGTCCACATCGAGCTGGACGACGAGGCGCGCAAGTGGCTGACGGACCGTGGCTATGACAAGCTCTACGGCGCCCGTCCGATGGCCCGGCTTGTTCAGGAGAAGATCAAGCAGCCGCTCGCAGAAGAGCTGCTGTTCGGCAAGCTGGTCAACGGCGGCGAGGTCAAGGTCCGCATCAAGGACAATGCCCCGTCGTTCGAGATCGTCCCGGCACCTCCGAAGGCTACCAAGCCGAAGGGCGGAAAGGCGAAACCGAAGGCGACGGCCAAGGGCAAAGCCGGCGACGAAACCACGGCAGCCGAATAAGGCCAGACTCAAATGAACCAAGGGCCGGGATCGCTCCCGGCCCTTTTTGTTTTGCTTTCAAACGATCTCAGGCAGGCAATTTGCGGTCGTAATCGCCTTTCAGACGCTCCCAGTTCTGCCAGAACTCCGCCGGCCGTTCGCCAGTCGCAACAGCCTCCAGTACGTCGAGGTGTGCGTGCCAGCCTGCGGCGACCTTAAGCAGCATGTCGCGGCTCGGCAGGCGCCGATGGATGATGGTCAGAAGCACGCCGTTGCCATCGGGTTCGAGCTCGAATGTCACTCCGCCGGTCGTGCCCCATTCGAACGACAGCTTCTTCGGCGGGTCTACTTCCGTGATACGGCTTTCCATGCGGTGCTCTTCGCCAAAGCCATCCGGCCGTTGTCCGGGCGGATCGGTTAGCTCGTCGTTGCGCCACACCAGCTCGAACGGCGCTCCGACTGCGAGCTCCATGTCGCCGGATGCAAGCCACTTTCTGCGCATCTCGCTGTCCGTAAGATAGCTCCACGCTCGCTCGATAGGGCCGGGCAGAACCCGTTCTATCTTCAGCGTCGTAGGTTCGACGAGTACGCCGTACGCATCCTTGGTCGTCCAATCGATCATCGATTTTCTCCTTTTGCTTTGGATTTTGGAGAAGCGTCCTCTTCGCGAAGCAGGTGCTCCAGGGTGTCGACGCGTCCGGTCCAGAAGCGCTCGTAGAAGCGAAGCCACTCGTCGGCGCTTGCAAGCGGGCCGGGCTCCAGCCTGCACCAGTGGGTGCGGCCACGAACCTCGCGCCGGATCAGGCCGGCGTTCTCAAGCGCCTTGATATGCTTCGACGCCGCAGCGAGCGAAATCTCGAACGGCTCCGCCAGCTGACCGACGGTCCGCTCCCCACCCGCAAGCTCCCGGAGCATGACCCGACGCGTGCGATCGCCGAGGGCATGAAAGACGGCGTCAAGCCGCGGCTCATCAAGTTCAACCATTTGGTTGAATTACGACTCGCCTGTTTAATTGTCAACCGTTTGGTTGAACTTACTGAGCCGGGATCGGGTTCGGCATTTCGTAGCGCGCGGCTTCTTCCGACCCGCCGGTCGCGTCGCCTTCGCTGTAGCTGTGCGCACCCGTGCCCGCGAGCTTGCCGCCCTGGACGATCAGATACTCGTCGCGGATCGGCCGTCCCTCGAAGAAGCATTCGAGGATTTCCCGGGTCCCCGCCGCGTAACGAGCCTGCGCCGACAGCGAAGTCCCGGATATGTGCGGCGTCATCCCATGATGCGGCATCGTCCGCCACGGATGGTCGCGGGGTGCCGGCTGCGGGAACCAGACGTCGCCGGCATAGCCCGCCAGATGGCCGCTTCTCAGCGCCGCAGCTACGGCATCGCGGTTCGCGATCTTTCCGCGCGCCGTATTCACCAAATAGGCGCCGCGCTTCATCCGGGCGATCATCGCCTCGTCGAAGAGGTTCTCCGTTTCAGGATGCAGCGGCGCGTTGATGGTCACGACGTCGCAATGCGGGACCATGTCCGCAGCGGATTCGTGGAAGGTGACTCCGAGCTCCTGCTCGACCTCCGGCGGCAACCGATGCCGGTCGGTGTAGTGCAGATGCACGTCGAACGGCTTCAATCGGCGTAGAACGGCCGAACCGATACGCCCTGCGGCGACCGTCCCGACGTGCATTCCCTCGATGTCGTAGGAACGGGCTGCGCATTCCGCGATGTCCCATCCGCCGGCCTTCACGTCCTCCCAGGAGGGAAGATAATTCCTCGCCAGCCCGAGGATCATCATCACCACATGCTCGGCGACACTGATCGAATTGCAGTAGGTGACTTCGGCGACGGTAATCCCGCGTTCGATCGCGGCTTCCAGATCGACGTGGTCGGACCCGATTCCGGCGGTAATCGCGATCTTGAGGTTCTTGGCCTTGGCGATCCGTTCAGCGGTCAGATAGGCCGGCCAGAACGGCTGCGAGATGACGACGTCCGCATCGACCAGCTCATATTCGAACCTCGATTCCGGCCCGTCCTTGTCGGACGTAACCACGAACTGGTGGCCGGCGGATTCGAGGAATTTCCTAAGGCCGAGTTCACCCGAAACGCTTCCGAGCAATTGCCCAGGCTGGAAGTCGATCACTTTCGGCGTCGGCAACGTCTGGCCGTCGGGATAGCGGTCGATGTGCGGCAGGTCGTCCCGCGGGTAGCTCGTCGGATAACCGTCGGCGGGGTCGTCGTAGAGGACGCACAGAATCTTCGCCATGGAAGTGCCTTTCATGGTCCTTGCGGCGGACGGCACGGGGATACGCTCGGGTCGTCCACGGCGGTGGCGATAGCGGCGCGTCTAATACCAGCTTCGCGGGACTTCGGCACGTTCGTTTCGAAGACGCTTGTCGCGGGCGCGCGAAAGTTGAATCGTGCGCGACTTCATCCGGAGGGGACTCCTTTCATGCCCAATGCCCGCCGACTTGCGCCTTTCGCCCTCCTGCTTGCGGCGACCGTTCTAAGCCCGCCGGCGGCTGCCGCTCCGGCCGAAGGCCCGAGCCCTGTCTTCACCGGCCGCGACCTGTTCGACCTTAGCGCAGCGTCGGATCCGCAGATCAGCCCGGACGGCCGGACGGTCGCCTACGTGCGTCGCTCCGCGGACATCATGACCGACAAGGCCCGCTCGTCGATCTGGCTGATCAACGTCGCGACCGGAGAGCAAAGGCCGCTTGTCGCGGGAACCGGCGATCATTTCAGCCCGCGCTGGTCGCCTGACGGCCGCCGCCTCGCCTATGCCTCCACGGGCGAAGGCGGAGCGCCGCAGCTTTTCGTGCGCTGGATGGATACCGGGCAGTCGGTCCGAGTCACCGGGCTCCCCGATAGCCCGCAGGGCATCGCCTGGTCGCCGGACGGCCGCCGCATCGCATATCTCATGAACGTCCCGGATGAGGGTCCGAAGCTCGGGTCGGCTCCCGACAAGCCGGAGGGCGCGCAATGGGCAAAGCCGCTCGAGATCCTCGACAAGGTCACCTACCGAACCGACGACGCCGGTTACCTGAAGCCCGGCTTTGACAAGATCTTCATGGTCGATGCGAACGGCGGTGCACCGCGCCAGCTCACCTTCGGCGCCTACCACGACGGTGCACCGGAATGGACGCCGGACGGTCGCGCGATCCTGTTCAGCGCGGTCCGCAAGCCAGACTGGGAGATGACCGTCCTCGACAGCGAGGTGTACCGTCTCGATCTCGACACGGGCAACGTCTCCGCACTGACGAGCCGCAACGGCCCGGACGCGGCTCCAGCGGCTTCACCGGACGGCCGAAGCATCGCCTATCTCGGCTTCGACGATCACAAGAAGGGATATGAGCAGGCCAGCCTGTACGTGATGAGCGCGAACGGCGGCTCTCCAAGGCTCGTCGCGCCGAATCTCGACCGTGGGATCAACCAGATCCGCTGGTCGGCGGACGGCCGCGCAATCTACGCTGGATACGAAGAAGGCGGATCGCTCACCGTGTCGCGCATCGGGCTTGACGGAAGCGTCCGGCCGATCACGCATGAAGCCGCCGATGCAGGCTATGACCGGCCTTATGCCGGCGGGGCGTTCAGCGTCGCAAAGAACGGCACGATCGCCTTCACGACCAGCACGTTCGATAGGCCGGCGGATGTCGCGATCTCGAGCGGCGGGGCAAAGCGGCAGCTCACCCGGCTCAACGATCTCAATCTCGGCGCAAAGAATCTCGGCACCTTGAGGTCGTTCGTCGCGACCGCACCGGACGGCGGAAAGGTGCCGTCCTGGCTTCTCCTGCCGCCGACATACCAGGAGGGGCAGCGCATGCCGACGATCCTGGAGATCCACGGCGGACCCTACGCCGCTTACGGCCCGCACTTCTCGACCGATTATCAGCAATATGCCGCGGCCGGTTATGCGGTGCTCTATACGAACCCGCGTGGGTCCACCGGCTACGGCCAGGGCTTCGCGGACGGGATCGAGAAGACCTATCCGGCGAGCAATTTCGACGACCTCATGGCGGCCGTTGATGCCGCGGTCGCAAGCGGCGTAGCCGATCCCGAAAACCTGTTCGTGACCGGTGGATCGGGCGGCGGCATCCTGACGGCCTGGATCGTGGGCAAGACCAATCGCTTCAAGGCGGCGGCATCGCAGAAGCCGGTGACCAACTGGACCAGCATGTCGCTGACTTCGGATGGAACGCCCTTCTTTGCCCCGTACTGGATGGGCTCGCTGCCATGGGAGAATTACCAGGCCTACTGGTCGCGCTCGCCGCTCAGCCTGATGGGCAATGTGAAGACTCCGACGCTGGTTGTCGTCGGCGCGTCCGACTTTCGCACGCCGGTCAGCGAGGCCGAACAGCTCTACTCCGCACTCAAGCTGCAGCGTGTGCCTACGGCGCTCGTGAAGGTTCCCGAGGCGAGCCACGGCGGAATTGCGTCACGGCCAAGCCAGTCCGCCGCGAAAGCGAGCGCAATCATCGCCTGGTTCGATCGCTTCCGGAAGAAACCCGACGCCAAGAATGTCGTTTCGACGAACGGCACTTCCCCAGCCGCCGCACACTAAGTATCGGGTTTGCAACTGTTTCGGCGGCTCGGACATCGCCTGACCCGCCGCCGATTCCTGCCTTGTGACTCTGGGGAGAGTGTGGAGTGAAAATCGTTCATCTGTTCGCCGCGACCGCAATCGCGCTAGTGGCGGTTCCCGTCGTTGCCGCCGACACCGGCAGCTTCAGCCCGCAGCGCCTGTCGCAGCACATCCAGACGCTCGGGTCTGACGCCTACGAAGGCCGCGGCGTCAACACGCGCGCCGAGGTCAAGACCATCGATTACATTGTCGGTCAGTTCAAAGCGGCCGGGCTCCAGCCGGGCGGCGAAGTCGTGAACGGCCAGCGCCAATGGACGCAGCGCGTGCCGCTTCTGCAGTCCGAGATTGCCGGCGACCCGATCGTAACTATCCAGAGTGCCAGCGGCGGCATGCGCCTTACGCAAGGCAATGAGATTTCGGTTCGAGCGCCGCAGAATGGCCAAAACCAAATCCGCATCGACAATGCGCCCCTCGTCTTCGTCGGCTACGGCGTATCGGCGCCGGAGCGCAGCTGGGACGACTTCAAGAACCATGACGTGCGGGGCAAAGTCATCGTCGTGCTCGTCAACGACCCCGACTTTGACGGAGGCGAAGGCGATTTCGGCGGCAAGGCGATGACCTATTACGGCCGCTGGACCTACAAATATGAGGAGGCCGCGCGGCGCGGCGCTGCCGGCGTCATGATCGTCCACGAAACCGCGCCTGCCTCATACGGCTGGAACACGGTCAAGAATTCGAACACGAACGTCCAGTTCGACATCGTTCGGAAGGACCCGGCTGCAGTGCACACGCCTTTCGAGACGTGGATCCAGCGCGATGTCGCGGTGGAATTGTTCCGCAAGGCCGGGCTCGATTTCGAGCAGGCAAAGCAGGCCGCCAAGCGCCGCGAGTTCCAGCCGCTCGACCTCAAATCGACAATTAGCGCGACTGCAAATGCGAAAGTCGAGACGATCACGTCGCACAATGTCGTCGGGCTGCTTCCTGGAAAGGCGCACCCGGACGAGACGGTCATTTATTCGGCCCACTGGGACCATCTCGGCATCGGCAAGCCGGATGCAAACGGCGACAACATCTACAACGGTGCCCTCGATAACGCGTCGGGCATCTCGCACTTGATCGAGCAGGCCCGCGCCTTCGCCAAGGGCCCGCGCCCGGACCGCTCGGTCGTCTTTCTTGCGGTCACGGCAGAGGAGAAAGGCCTTCTCGGATCGGAATATTATGCGGCCAATCCGCTCTATCCGCTGAGCAAGACGGTGGGCGTCCTCAACACCGACTCGATGGGTCTGAACGGTCCCGAGAAGAACTTCAGCATCTCGGGAACGGCCAAGCTCGACCTGCTCGACGACCTGATCGCCGAAGGGAAGAAGCAGGGCCGCTACTTCACCGCCGATCCGCACCCTGAAAGCGGTGGATTCTATCGGTCCGACCACTTCTCCTTTGCGAAGGTCGGCGTTCCGGCGATCAGCTTCAAAGGCGGCAACGATCTGGTGAACGGGGGAACGGCGCGCGGCGAGGCGATCGCTCGCGACTACACCGAAAAGCGCTATCACCAGCCGGACGACGAATTTCAGTCCGTCTGGGATTTCCGAGGCCAGGCCGAGGACGCCCAGCTGCTTCACATGCTCGGCGAGCGGCTCGCCAACTCGCGCGAATGGCCGAACTGGTCGTCTGAAAGCGAATTCCGTGCAACCCGCGACCAGAGCGGGGCGGATCGCGCCGGAAGCGGCGGAGAACGGGGCTAAGAAACAAGCGTGCGCCGGGCTGGACGGCCATCGGGATGGAACTCCCGGCGTTCATGCCCGCCAGACTTGAGCGAATCCGCGCAGAGGAGTAGTTCGCGCTTTGTTCTGAATCAGGAGAGCGGAAATGGCGGACCTCGTCTTCTATACCAATCCACAATCGCGCGGGCAGACGGTCCGCTGGATGCTGGAGGAGGTCGGCGCCCCCTACGACACGGAGATCCTCGATTACGCTTCGGCCATGAAGGCCGAGCCCTATCTGTCGATCAATCCGATGGGGAAGGTTCCGGCAATCAAGCACAGGGGCAAGGTCGTGACCGAGGTGGCGGCAATCTGCTGTTACCTCGCGGACGCCTTCCCGGAGGCGAACCTGGCGCCACCGCCTTCGGACCGCGCGGATTACTATCGATGGATATTCTTCACCTCGGGACCGGTCGAAGCGGCGTTCAGCAATCGCGCCGCCGGCTGGGAGCCCACTCCGGAGCGGCAGCGAATGTTCGGCTACGGCACGTACGACCTGGCTCTCGGCACGCTCGAGAAAGCACTGACCGGCCGCGACTTTATTGCAGCCGACCATTTCACCGCCGCCGACCTGTTCGTTGGCGCGATGGTCAACTTCATGCTGGCGTTCAATCTGCTCGATCCAAAGCCGGTCTTCGTCGATTATGCGCGGCGGATGACCGACCGAGACGCGTATCGCCGAGCCCGCGACATCGACAGCCAGTTGATCGCCCAGGCCCAGCAGCCGCAACCGGCCTGAGCGCGATGGATCCGCAGCTCAGGCAGGCCGCGATCGCCCTCTACGATCGCTTCACGCACGAGGGCCTCGACCGCCGGATCTTCATGGCTCGCATGGTCGCGCTTGCCGGTAGCGTCGCGGCCGCCGAGGCGCTGATCGGTGCGATTGCGGCCTCCCCTGCGGTAGCGGCCATCGTCCCCGAAGACGATCCTAGGCTAGTCACAAACTTTCTGGGTTTCGGCGGCTACGACGGCGTTCCTTCCTATCGCATGTATGTCGCGAAGCCGCGCGGCCCTCGGACAGCGCGACCGTCCGTCCTCGTCATCCACGAAAACCGAGGTTTGAACGCGCATATTCGCGACGTGGCTCGCCGGCTGGCGCTCGAAGGCTTCAATGCGGTCGCGCCCGACCTTTTGAGCCGTCTCGGCGGCACTCCGGCCAACGAAGACGAGGCACGCGAAAAGATCGGCAAACTGGATCTCGCTGCTGTCGTTCAGGATGTGGTCCAACTGAGCCAGTATGTCAGTCGCTTCTATGTGGCTGGCCACAACCTCGGCAACGGCAAGGTCGGAGCAGTCGGTTTCTGTTGGGGCGGGGGTTTTGTGAACCGGTTGGCGGTCGCAGGTGCCGACAAGCTCAATGCCGGCGTTTCCTATTACGGGCCCGCCCCGGACCCGTCCGAAGCATCCAGGGTCCATTCAGCGCTGATGATCCACGACGCGGGGCTGGACGACCGCGTCAATCGAACGTCGTTTCCTTGGGTCGAAGCGCTAAGATCCGCAAAAAAGCCGGTGAGCTTCTACCTGTACGAAGGCGTCAACCACGCCTTCAACAACGACACGTCAGCAGAGCGTTACAATAAGGCGGCCGCAGACTTGGCGTGGACCCGGACTGTCGAGTTCTTGAAGCAGCATCTCGCCTAGCCCAGCGGCCTGCTGCTACGCGGAGCCATGGAGTTCCGCACCGAACGGCTTCTGCTGAGACCCGCCCGGACGGATGATCTCGATGGGCTGCATGCGATCCTCAGCGATCCGCGAGCCATGGCCTATTGGTCGTCACCCCCGCACAAGAGCGTGGATCAGACACGCGACTGGCTCGCGTCGATGATCGCGATCCAGCCTTCGGAAGGCGAGGACTTCATGGTGGAGTTTGAAGGCCAGTTGATCGGCAAGGCCGGACTTTGGCGCTTTCCCGAGATCGGATTCATCTTCCATCCCAAGCATTGGGGACGCGGCTTCGCGCGGGAAGCGCTGGCGCTGGTGCTCGACCGTGCCTTTAGCGTTCATGGCCTGCCCAAAGTCGATGCGGACGTCGATCCCCGCAACCACGGCTCACTGAAGCTGCTGGGGAACCTCGGTTTTCGCGAGACCGGACGGAAGGAACGCACATGGCTGGTCGGCGATCAATGGTGCGATAGCGTCTATTTGGAACTGGACGCCGACGGCTGGCGCCAACGCCGCCCATGAAAAAGGGCCGGCGGTTTCCCGCCGGCCCTTTCCGTTTCTCTCTGCAAGCGATGCCTTAGCGGCGGTCGCCCATGAACTGCAGCAGGAAGGTGAACATGTTCACGAAGTCCAGATAGAGGTTCAGCGCGCCCATGATCACGACCTTGCCCATCATGTCGGTACCCGCGACGTAGGCGTACATGCTCTTGATCTTCTGCGTGTCGTACGCGGTCAGGCCCGCGAACAGCAGCACGCCGATCGCGCTGATCGCCAGCTGCATCGCAGGCGATTGCAGGAAGATATTGAGCACCATCGCGACTAAAAGGCCGACGACGCCCATGATTAGGAACGTGCCGAAACCGCTGAGATCCTTCTTGGTCGTGTAACCGTAGAGGCTCAGCCCGAGGAAGGCCGCAGCAACCGCGAAGAAAGTCTGCGCGATTGATGTTCCAGTATAAGCGATGAAGATCGTCGACATCGACAGTCCCATCACCGTGGCGAACGCCCAGAACAGCATTTGCAGCGTGCCGGTCGAGATCCGGTTGATGCCGAAGCTCATGACCATGACGAAGGCCAGCGGCGACAGCGTGATGATCCAGCCGAGGCCGCTGAGGCCCCGACCGCTCGCGCTGACGAGAACGTCCGCCGCATAAGGTGCGAACAGCAGGGCGACGATGCCGGTCAGCAGCACGCCCGAAGCCATGTAGTTGTAAACTGACAGCATGTAGGACCGGAGCCCAGCGTCGCGGGCCGCGCGCGGAACACCAACCGTAGCGGTCGTATTCACGCCGGTCGTCGTGCGTGGGTCAAACTGGTTCTGCATTCTCTCTCCTATCGGACGGGCTATGGGCCCGTGCTCCCAGAGGGAATATCGTAGATAGTAGAGGGGCTTTCAAGCGAAACCGGACAGACTGAACAACCGTTCATCTGGGCGAAAGGAAGCGATGCACCGCCTGTTCGTAGCTATCCGGCCGCCCGGAGACGTCCGTGACCTGCTAATCGACGCGATGGACGACAGTCCTGCGCTGCGCTGGGTCGGCGACGAGCAGCTTCATTTGACGCTACGGTTTATTGGAGAAGTCGAGCGTCCGGTGGCGAACGACATCGCCGCCGCGCTTGATCGCGTGCGCTCGTCCAACTTCCAGCTCCGCATCAGCGGCGTCGGCAAATTCGAGAGGCGAAGCGGCGGCGCTTTGTGGGCGGGTGTCGAACCGAAAACGCCGGTTGTCGGCCTCGCCGCCAAGGTCGAGCGCGCGCTTCAGCAGGTCGGACTGGAGCCGGAGCATCGGGCTTTCTCGCCGCACATCACCCTCGCACGCTGGAATCGCCGTAACTCGGAAGCGGTCGAAGCCTTTCTCCGTCGCAACTCCGACTTGCACTCCAGCCCGTTCGACGTCGACCGCTTCGTCCTGTTCGAAAGCAAGCTCTCACGCCACGGTCCCCATTACGAAGAAATCGCCGCCTTCGCGCTGAGGTGATTGGCGCCACCATCACGAGATGATCATGAATTCATCGGCACATGATCATCGTGGTCAGGCCGCGACCGCCATACCTCTCGAACTTCCGCATTGCGGGAGGGCGAAATGGAAATTCGACGTGCAACCAAGCTGTTCGCGGCCTCTGCCGCCTTGGCACTCAGCGCGTGCGGAGGCGGTGGCACTGGCACCGCGTTCCGGCCGGAGCCGACGCCTCTTCCCCCACCCCCGCCGCCTCCGCCTCCGCCCCAGGCGGAGGCTGTCACGATCTTCACCAATCCAACGCCTCAGGATTATGCATCCGTCGGGGTATGGGGGAACATCGGCGACCTCTCCGCCCCTCCCTTCGACGTTCAATTCACGTCGATAACGAGCACGGAATCCAGTCAGCCGAAAATTCGCTACACAGCTGACGGCTATTATGAAGTGCAACTGCCGGGCGATGGATTCTCCCGGCTGATTCACGACGACTCCATCGCCAACCCGACGTCCGACAACACTGTCTTCGAGCTGCAATCGCAGATGAACCGGTCGTTCGTCATCACCGGTTCTCGAAACAGCGGCTACCGCTACTCGGAGATGGCGAAGTGGGCTCGGCCTGACCTGGACTTTGCTCAGACGATCGACATGGGCTTCGTTGCTTTCGGAACGCCCACTCCCGCGGGTGGCGTTCCCGTCACCGGCGCCGCAAGTTTCCAGGGTCAGATCCTCGGTGTGACAGACCTCTCGGCTACAACCTGTGACTGCGGCTTTCCTATAGCAGTCGAAGGAACGGTCGCGCTCAATTTCGACTTTGGCGCCGGGACGCTCGGCGGCTCCATGTCGATGGCCCTGAGTAGCGGATGGGGCCCGGTGCCGGTCGGCGACTACAACTTCGTCCAGACCGTCTTCTCAGCTAGCAGCACGACCTACTCTGGACGCTTCGACACCAGCCTGTCCGGCGACAATTTCTTCCTCGGCCGGTTCACAGGACCGAACGCTGAGGAAACCATCGGCGCCTGGGCGGTCCCGTTCAATTTTCAGGACGGCACTCATCAGGCGATCGGCGCCTGGATCGCGAAAAGGGGGCAGTAATGACCAATAGGTCAATTCGATGGATGTTCGCAGCCGCTGCGGGACTCGCTCTGTCGGCGTGCGGAGGAAGCGGCGGTGGCGGAACGCAAGTTGCGTCTACGCCTACGCCTCCTCCGCCTCCTCCAACACCGCCGCCGGTGCAGCCGCCGGTCAGGATCTTCGCCAACCCGGCGCCAGTCGAATATGCGTCGGTCGGAGCCTCGGTCGCCGGCCCGGGCGGCAACCTCGACACCTACGACAGCAAGACCGCGACGTTCGGACCCATCTCGAGCAACGACGGCGACCAGGCGCACATCCGGTACAACGCCGGCGGCTATTACGAGATCGAGCTTCCGGGCGCCGACTGGGATCAGCTGGTCCATTACAAGGGGATCGTCGGCCCGACGTCGGATAACAATTACTTCCAGCCGCAAGACGTCGCGATGAACCTCGCATACCTCGTGACCACCAGCGCGCGAGACAAAGGCTTCAGTTATTCGGAGCTCGGAGGCTGGGGTTCCGCCGCGGCGTCGCGTTGGGGTTACGTCGCGTTCGGTGTTCCCACCCCAGAAGGTGCAGTCCCAACGACAGGGTCCGCGACCTTCCAGGGTTATGCATCGGGAAACACAGACATCATGATCGCCGACAATCTGTACGGCGGTTACTTCCCGCTTCATGTCGACGGGACCGTCGAGCTGAATTTCAACTTGGGTTCGGGAACGCTCGGCGGGTCGATGACCCTCTCGCTGCCCGACGGCCTGAATCCTGTGGAGATCGGGACATGGGCATTCCGCGACACCGTCTATTCCGCCGGAAGCACAACCTATTCGGGGAGCTTCGATGCGACCGCAGTTGGCCAGAACTTCTTCCTCGGAAGATTCACCGGCCCGTCCGCTGAGGAAACGATCGGAGCCTGGGCCCTGCCTTTCGTGTTCGACAAAGGTGGCGAGTACGCAATTCCGGATGGCCAGACGCACCAGGCCTTCGGTGCCTGGATCGCCAAGCGGAGCAATTGAGGCCTGGCCGTGGAACCGTGGCTTGAACTCGCCGGTGCGGTCGCGGCCCTGGCAACGCCAACGCCGCCGGCCGCGGCCCCCCGCACCGTCCGGCTCAACATGGAACAGGTCTTCTCGCTGGCGGATGCGGCGCAGGAACGAGGAGACATTCGCGTTGCGGAGGCAGCATACGAAGCGCTCGCGCACGATCCGAACAAGCAGGTCCGCGCCGAGGCCCTGTTCCGGCACGCCAAATTGCTGGCCAAGGCCGGGCGGCTGGAAAGCGCGGCAACCCTGTTCCGAACCCTTCTGGACGAGCGCCCGGACGCCATCGGCGCGCGGCTGGAGTTGGCCCGTGCGCTAGACCTGATGGGAGACAAGGACGCTGCTTGGAGGGAATTGCGCTCCGCCCAGGCTTCGGGCCTGCCGTCGCGGGTCGCCCGCATTGTCGACCGCTATTCGGAGGCGCTGCGAAGCGCCCGCCCGATGGGGGCAAGCTTGGAGATCGCGCTCGCTCCCGACAGCAACATCAGTCGGTCGACCCGGTCCGACACGCTCGGAACGGTGCTCGGTGATTTCGAGATTGATGATGACAGCAAGGCCAAGTCCGGGCTCGGATTGGCGTTGCGTGGACAGGCTTACCGGCGCATCGGCCTCGGCGAGGGATCAAGCATACTCGTTCGCGCGAGCGGGTTCGCAGACCTCTACAAGAAGTCGGAATTCAACGACATTGCGTTCGACCTGGCAGCCGGGCCCGAGTTCCTCGCCGGCCGAAGCCGCGTCCAGTTGGAGCTTGGAGCGACCCAGCGTTGGTTCGGGCAGGACCCCTATCTCCGCTCCGCCAGGGTGAAGGGAACCTGGACTCTCCCGATCGACCGCCGAAGCCAGCTTCGGGTCGGAGCGAGCGCGACGCTCAACGACAATCAGGTCAACGACCTGCAGGACGGCAAGAGGTTCTCGGGCGAGATCGCATTCGAGCGCGCCCTGTCCGCATCGATGGGTGTCGCGCTCACCCTCTCCGGCGACCGGGAGATCGCCAGGGACGCGGCATATTCCACGCGCGGCTGGAGGGCGGGCGCTATGGCCTGGCGCGACATCGGCCGAACGACATTCACGGCCGGCGTGGATTTCGGCCGGCTTCGGGCCGACGATCGCCTCGCGCTCTTCCCCGAGAAACGGAGCGACCGCTACTATCGGCTGAGCCTGGGCGCGACCCTGCGCCAATTCACCTTCGCCGGCTTCGCTCCGGTCACGCGACTGGTGATCGAACGAAATCACAGCACGATCGAGTTCCACGATTTTCAACGGACACGGACTGAGTTCGGAGTGGTTCGTCCGTTCTGACGCGACCCTATCGCTTGATCCTGCGCGCCGCGACGGCGATTGCAACGCAAACGCCGGTCGGCACGATCCAGTCGAGCCATGGATCGGGCTTGTGCCAAACGCGTAGATCCAGCCCGCCCCACCAAGGCATGTTCGCGCGCAGCCCTCCGCCGAATTGCTCGATCCAGCGATACTCCGCCTGGGCGATCTCCCTAGAGAGGAACCAGGTGAATGCCGCCGCGGTGCCAGCGGCCCAACTGCCTGAAATAAATCTCACAATGAGTTGGATCAGGATCGCGACGATTATATGATCGATCATTCCTCAAATATCCAAATCAAGATCGGTACAGTGTTTAGTCCGGCCCAAATAATACCAGCACAAGTGGAAGCAGAAGCCGTGTTGGTTCCTCAGCAGGTAATGGGCCCGCCCAACCTCGAAGCACAACCCGCGCCCGCTGAAGGCCCCCAACTTCAATGGTGGCGCACGCCGTTCTGGGCTCTTGCCCTGCTCACTGGCGCAAAAAGCTTCGCGGACAACCCGATCCTGGGATCGACGCGGCTGAACGCCGCCGGCCTTCACGCGCGTCGCCTTAAGCTGGCGCACGCGCTGGCCCGCTCGCGGCGTGCTCGCCTTGCCCACCGCCTTCCGGCCGAATGGAAGGAACAGTTCGACCGAAACGGTTTCGTCGTCGTGCGCGACTTCCTCCCGCCCGGTCTGCTCGAGGAAATTCAGAAGGAATTGCTTGATCCCAGGATGGAATGCCGCAGCCAACAGCAGGGCGACACGGTCACCACTCGCATCCCGATCGGACCGCGCGTTACACGCCGCCTGCCAGGCCTCGCTGCCGTCCTGGACAGCGCGAATTGGAAGGGCCTTATGGCCTACGTGGCGAGCACCCGAAGCGCGCCGCTTTACTATCTCCAGGCAATTGCCGGGGGCGTTTCCGATGGCCCGCCGGACCCGCAGCTTCAGCTGCATTCAGACACGTTCCAACCCTCGCTCAAAGCCTGGATATTCCTTACCGACGTTCCGGAGGACGGCCGGCCGCTCACCTATGTCGCAGGCTCGCATCGCCTTACCGACGAGCGGATTGCGTGGGAAAAGCGAAAAAGCGTCGAGGTCTTAAAGACGGGGGATCGTCTCTCGCAACGCGGATCGTTTCGAATTTCACCAGAAGAACTGCCTGGACTCGGGCTTCCCCAGGCGACGCACTTTGCAGTTCCGGCGAACACCTTGGTGGCGGTTGACACTTGCGGTTTCCATGCGCGTGCCGCGTCCGACCGGCCTACGCTGCGTATCGAAATCTGGGCCTACAGCAGGCGTTCGCCGTTCCTCCCGTGGACGGGACTGGACCTGCTTTCATGGAAGCCGATCGCGGTGCGCCGCGCCGACTGGTTGCAGAAGATCGTGGATTGGATGGACCGGCGCGGCTTGGCGAAGCAGCACTGGCAGTCCGCAGGTCGTTGGCCTCTATAGCCTAGAGGAAAAGGAAGCGCGCGGCCGACGATGCCCGGCCGCGCACTCCCCTCGGCAGTCGGGGAACGAGCTGCCGATCACCAGATCCGGACGCGCTTGTCCGGGGCGATGTAAAACTTTGAATCCGGTCCGATGCCGAATGCGGCGTACCAGGCGTCGAGGTTCCGCAGCGGGCCGATGATCCGGTAGCGCCGCGGGCTGTGCGGATCGGAGGCGACCTGCGTCTTGATCGATTCGTCGCGTTGTTCGCCGCGCCACCCCTGCGCGTAGGCCAGGAAGAAGCGCTGGTCGCCGGTGAGGCCGTCGATAACCGGCGCCTCCTTGCCGTTCAGCGACATCTTGTACGCCAGGTGGGCGACTTCCAGCCCCGACATGTCGCCGATGTTCTCGCCCATCGTCAGGTCGCCGTTGATGAAGACGCCGGGAGCCGCTTCGTAAGAGGCGTATTGCTTGCCCAGCTCCGTCGTGAGCGCCTTGAACCGCTCTGCATCCGCTTTCGTCCACCAGTCGCGGACCGCGCCATTCTCGTCGATCTTGCGGCCCTGATCATCGAAGCCGTGCATGATCTCGTGCCCGATCACCGAGCCGATGGCGCCATAGTTGACCGCCGCGTCCGCCGTCGGATCGAACAGCGGCGGCTGAAGGATTCCGGCCGGGAAGACGATCTTGTTCTCGAGCCCGCCGTTGTAGGCATTCACGGTCGCGGGGCTCATGGCCCACTTTTTCCGGTCGACCGGCTTGCCGAGGTCAGCAAGCTGATACTCCCACTCGAACGCTGCGCTGCGCTTCACGTTGCCGTAAAGATCGTCGGGCCGCATTTCGAGCTTCGAATAGTCTCGGAATTTCTCGGGATAGCCGACCATGACGTCCATCTTGGCCAGCTTTTTCAGCGCGGCTTCCTTGGTCGCCTGCTCCATCCAGCTGTTCGTCTTGATGCGCTCGGCAGCAGCCAGCTTCAGGTTCTGGACCAGCTGCTCCATCATCGCCTTGGACCGGGGCGGAAAATAACGCTCGACATATGTCTGACCGAGAAGCTCGCCGAGCCGGCCGTCAACCTGGTCGATGCCGCGGCGCCAGCGTGGCCGAAGCTCCTTCGCGCCGGTCAGCACCTTCGAAAACTCGAAATTGCTGTCGACGAACTTCTTGGAAAGATAGGGCGCGGCCTGGCTCGCGACCTTGAACCGTTGCCAGGTCTTCAGCGTCTCCATCGGAGTCTTCGCGTAAAGTGCCGCCAGCGCCTTGATAGCCGTGTTGTCGGCGACCAGGATTTTCGGCGCCATCGTCTTCGACTCGGTCAAATACCGGTTCCAGTCGATCCCCGGCGCGTAGGACGCCAACTGCGCCGGAGTCATCGGATTGTTCAGCTTGTCGATGTCGCGCAGGTCCGCCTGGCTCCACGAAAGCCTCGCAATCTCCGTCTCGAAGGCCATGATCTGGTCGGCCTTGGCGGCTGCGTCGGCCGTACCGGCCAGGCCGAGAGTCCGCTCGATGTAGGCGCGATAGGCGTCGCGCTGCGGCTTGTACTTGTCGAGAAGGTAGTAGTCGCGATCAGGCAGGCCCATTCCGGACGTGCCGACGGCGAGGATGTTGATCGTCGGATTATCGAGATCCGGGATGACCTGCAGGTTGAACAAGGTCGATCCGAAGTCCTTGACCGTCGACGCCATGAAGTTGCGGAACTGATCCTTGTTCTGGATCGCGTCGACGCGGGCGAGATCGGCCTGCAGCGGCTGCATGCCGAGCTGCTCGAGCAGCGCCTCGTTCATGTAGCTCTTGTAGAAGGCGCCGAGCTGGCTGTCCGCGGGGGCGCCCACGACGATCTCGCGCAGCTGCTCCTGGTTGCGGTCGTTCATCTCCGAGCCGATGCTGTTCGACGATTTGTCCGCGGGGATGTCGGTCTCGTCCATCCATTTGCCCGAGGCGTAGCGCTGGAAGTCGTCACCCGGCTTCATGCTGAGATCGCGGGTGCCGAGATCGACCCCCCAGGTGCCGAAATGCACGCCCTTCGATCCGCTCATTTCCGTCGGCGTGGCGCTGGAAGTCGCAGGCTGGGCCGCGGCTGGAACTGCCAAGGCGCTGCATGCGAGAAGCGCCGCGCCGAGCCGCGACACGCGAGGAATTGACCGGAGAATCATGACTTGCCCCCAAATGCTTGATTTGATTGGGGCTAGTTCTCCACTCGAGCACCGGGCCGCTACCCGCCGTCGACAAAGGTGCGGCTGGCGTCGATGAGTTGCGGAATCGACCCGCCGCACCCACATTGTTCGAAGCCGCGTTGACCATCAGCGGTGGCTCGTTTAACCAGAACATAAACGGAACGAAAACCGGCTGATGCTGACCCATATTTCCGTCCGCGGCGCGCGGGAGCACAATCTGAAGGCGGTCGACGTGGACATTCCGCGCGAAAGCCTGACGGTCATCACCGGCCTCTCAGGCTCGGGCAAATCCTCGCTCGCGTTCGACACCATCTATGCCGAAGGCCAGCGCCGATATGTCGAGTCCCTGTCGGCCTACGCCCGCCAGTTCCTGGAGATGATGCAGAAGCCGGACGTCGAGCATATCGACGGCCTTTCGCCCGCCATCTCGATCGAGCAGAAGACGACCTCGCGCAACCCGCGCTCGACGGTCGCGACGGTCACCGAGATCTACGACTACATGCGCCTGCTCTGGGCGCGCGTCGGCATCCCCTATTCGCCCGCGACCGGACTTCCGATCGAGGCACAGCAGGTCAGCCAGATGGTCGACCGGGTGATGAGCCTGCCCGACGGCAGCCGCCACTACCTGCTCGCGCCCGTCGTCCGCGGCCGCAAGGGCGAGTACCGCAAGGAGCTTGCCGAGTGGCAGAAGGCCGGCTTCACCCGCGTCCGCATCGACGGCGAATTCCACGACATCGAGGACGCGCCGGCGCTCGACAAGAAGTACAAGCACGACATCGAGATCGTCGTCGACCGCATCGTCGTCCGCGAGGGAATCGAGCCGCGCCTGGCCGACAGCTTCGAGACCGCGCTCAAGCTTGCCGAGGGCCTCGCCTACCTCGATCCGGCCGATCCGCCCGCCGAGCCCGAGCAGCAGTCGGGCATGAAGCTCGACTATGGTGCCCCCGGCCGCATCCTCTTCTCCGAGAAGTTCGCCTGCCCGGTCAGCGGCTTCACCATCGCCGAGATCGAGCCGCGCCTGTTCAGCTTCAACGCGCCGCAGGGCGCCTGCCCCGCCTGCGACGGCCTCGGCGAGAAGCTGGTGTTCGACGAGGACCTCGTCGTCCCCAACCACGCGCTCTCGATCAAGAAGGGCGCGGTCGTCCCGTGGGCCAAGTCCAACCCGCCCTCGCCTTATTACATGCAGGTGTTGAGCTCGCTCGCCCGCGCCTACGGCTTCGACCTCGAAACGCCGTGGGGCGAGCTTCCGGAGGAGGCGCAGGACGTCGTCCTCCACGGCACCAGGGGCCGCGCCGTCACCCTCCGCTTCGTCGACGGCCGCAAGTCCTACGAGGTGAAGAAGCCGTTCGAAGGCGTCATCGGCAACCTCAACCGCCGCATGCTGCAGACTGAATCCGCCTGGATGCGCGAGGAGCTCAGCCGCTACCAGGCCAGCCGCCCGTGCGAGGTCTGCCACGGCGCCCGCCTCAAGCCCGAGGCGCTCAGCGTGAAGATCGCCGGAGAGGACATCTCCCTCTCCACCCGCCGCTCGGTCGCGGACGCCTACGCCTGGTTCGGAAGCCTCGAAGACAAGCTCAACCCCGTCCAGCGGGAGATCGCGCACGTCATCCTCAAGGAAATCAACGCGCGCCTAGGCTTTCTCCACAACGTCGGCCTCGACTATCTCCACCTCGACCGCACCTCGGGCACGCTCAGCGGCGGCGAGAGCCAGCGCATCCGCCTCGCGTCGCAGATCGGCTCCGGCCTCTCGGGCGTACTCTACGTCCTCGACGAACCGTCGATCGGCCTCCACCAGAAGGACAACGACCGCCTCCTCGAAACGCTGAAGCGCCTCAAGGGCCTCGGCAACACCGTGCTCGTGGTCGAGCATGACGAGGATGCGATCCGCCACGCCGACCATGTCATCGACATGGGCCCCGGCGCAGGAGTCCACGGCGGCGAAATCGTCTGCCAGGGCACGCTCGAAGAGCTTCTCGCCTGCACCACCAGCATCACCGCCGACTATCTCAGCGGCCGCCGCGAAATCCCGCTCCCGAAGAGGCGCCTCAAGGGCACCGGCAGGTTCGTCACCGTGAAGGGCGCCCGCGCCAACAACCTCCAGGACGTGACGGCCAAGTTCCCGCTCGGCACCTTCACCTGCGTCACCGGCGTCAGCGGCTCGGGCAAGTCCTCGCTGACCATCGACACGCTCTACGCCGGCGCCGCCCGCGCCCTGAACGGCGCGCGCATCATCTGCGGCCCGTGCGAGGGCATCGATGGCCTCGCCAACCTCGACAAGGTCATCGACATCGACCAGTCGCCGATCGGCCGCACGCCGCGGTCCAACCCGGCGACCTACACCGGCGCCTTCACCCAGATCCGCGACTGGTTCGCCGGCCTGCCGGAAAGCCAGGCGCGCGGCTACAAGCCCGGTCGCTTCAGCTTCAACGTCAAGGGCGGCCGCTGCGAGAAATGCACCGGCGACGGTCTCTTGAAGATCGAGATGCACTTCCTGCCCGACGTCTACGTCACCTGCGACGTCTGCCACGGCGCGCGCTACAACCGCGAGACTCTGGAGGTAAAGTTCAAGGGCAAGTCGATCGCCGACGTGCTCGACATGACGGTCGAGGACGCGGTCGAATTCTTCAAGGCCGTCCCCGGCATCCGCGACAAGATGCGCATGCTTCAGGAGGTCGGCCTCGGCTACATCAAGGTCGGGCAGCAGGCGACCACCTTGAGCGGCGGCGAGGCGCAGCGCGTGAAGCTGTCGAAGGAGCTGTCGCGCCGGGCCACCGGCAAGACGCTCTACATCCTCGACGAGCCCACCACCGGCCTGCATTTCGAGGACGTGCGCAAGCTGCTGGAGGTGCTCCACCGCCTGGTCGAGACCGGCAACACCGTCGTCGTGATCGAGCACAACCTCGACGTCATCAAGACCGCCGACCACGTCATCGACCTCGGTCCCGGCGGAGGAGTCAACGGCGGCCGGGTCGTGGTGACGGGCACGCCGGAGGAAGTCGCGGCCTGCCCGGAAAGCTTCACGGGTCAGTATCTGAAGCCGCTGCTGGAGCGGGCGAGCGTGAAGCCGGAGGTGGTGGAGAGTGCGCCTAAGAAGGCGAAGCGGAAGACGGCGAAGGCGTCAGAGGACGAGGATCAGTTGGGATTGATTGGGGCGAAGTAAGACCGCGTGAATCAAAGCTCGGGGTCGACGAAGTCGTCGATAGTTCCCTCGTATCTCAATAACGATTCAATGATGTCTTTCCCATACTTCTTGGCCATTGAATCGACGAACCCCCGTTCGGCTGCATAGGCGAACGCGAGCAAACCCTTCGCCCGCATCGCCTGCTCCCAAGGTGAGCTTCGCTCGCCTTCGGTCCCGGACGCGTCACGCAGCGCGGGCTTAGGCCGCTCGCTCGCATGGCTGTCCCCACCATGCTACCAATGGAGCACACTGGGGAGGCACCTATGTCGCAGCGCGACCAGAGGCTGACGTTCGTGTTGCTGTGGATCTTCACCCTGTTCAACTACGTCTACGGCGACATCGGGATGATCTTCTCGCTCTTCGTCTACCCCGACGAACTCGATCGGTTGCAGAAGGGGCTGACCGGTGGCGGCAACACCGACCTCTATTTTCTCGGTGGTGCGATCCTGATGGAAACCGCTTTCGTGACGATGCTCCTGTCGTGGCTGGCAAGCTCCCCCGTCGCGCGCTGGGCGAACGTCATCGTTGGAATTCTTTTCACACTTGTGATGGGCGTGATCCTGCTTGCGCCGGTCGCACGCGGTCGAATGCCGCCGCTCAACTATTACAGCTTCTGCGCGGTGGTGGAGATCATCGCCACGGTCGCGATCGCATGGCGCGCATGGAATTGGCGTCCTGGCGCATCTGCCTAGGAAATGCCCGTCACGGGAGTAAATCCCGTGAGGTGACCTTCGGTCAGCTTCGCTTCCGGACAGGCTTAGATCGTTTCGAGGTTCACAGCGTTGGGGAGCCCGTTCGTGTGGTGCAGATCGTACGACAGGCGCTGGCCGGGCCGCGGCGGGGCGACGTGGGTCCAGGAGCCCGTGCCTTGCGCGAAGCGAAGAGCTTCGCCGCCGATTTCCGGCAGGATGAAGCCGTGACCCGATTTCTCGTCAAACGACTTGACGGTTCCAAAATATTTCATGGAAAAATGTCCTGAATGCCGAAACATTCCCGATTGAACGTCTCGTACCCTGCAAACGCCAGATAGATAAGAAAGCCCATTCAATGGCTTGAACGCAGGCTTATCGGCAGATTGCGAGACGCATATAAGATAAGTCGGCGAACTTTACCAGTTGACCGCAAACAATACCGATTGATCTACATCGTAGTTTGCACAAAGTTTATTTGCCGCTTGCCCTTGTTATCTGTCGGACAGGGACCCACTTGTACGGGGCTACCAGTCGAAATCGACGGTTTTTGGCGCTAAGTCGCACCTTCCTCCCTCTTTAACGTCTCCTAGCAGGCGCGGCGCCAATTCTGGCGCGTGCCCGGAAAGGAACTCATCATGAAGCTTTTTGGAACCGTGCAGTCGTTCGACACGATCAAGGGCCAGGGCGAAATCAAGCCGGAAGTCGGCAGCGATCTCATTCACTTCGAAAAGAGCGCGATCAAGTGGGACAAGGATCGTCTCCCGACGGTCGGCCAGCGTCTCTCCTATGAGGCCGGCACCGCTAACAACGCCCCCTGTGCGTTGAATCTACAGACGGTCTAATCGATCGCGGGCGGGGCACACGTCCCGCCCACCCTCCCGATCGATAGGGGCCGAGTCCGGGCAGCAGCTGAGTGATGCAAGTCCTCGCCGCTGTCCGGGCTTTGTTGTTTTAGGTTCATGCAGCCAATCGCAACGGCCATTCGTTCTACTTTACGAACTCACCGGCGTTTCCCGCGTGAGATGAGGGAATTCCCCATGACAAGGTTCACCAGATTGCTCACCGCTGCCGCGGTGATCGGCGGCGTTGCCGCTCCGGCAATTGCGCAGACGCCCTACCCCTACGGCTATCCGCAGGAGCAGCCGGCCTACCCGCAACCGGCCACCGGCCAGCCGGGCTACGGCTATTATCCCCAGCAACCCAACTATGGCCAGCAGGGATACGGTCAGCCGGGTTACGGCTACCAGGACCAGAACAGCCTCGGCGCGATCATCGGCCAGCTTCTCGGCAATCGCTACAATGTGACTGACCGCACCGCGGTTCAGCAGTGCGCGAGCGCGGCGATGGCCCAGGCCAACGCCCAGTACCGCCCGCAGAATGGCTACGGACAGCCCTATGGCAACGCCTACGGCTACAACAACAATCGCGGCTACGGGTACAATCAAGGCTACGGCATGAATATGCGCGTCACCGCGATCACCAACGTGGAGCGTCGTCAGAGCGGTCTGCGCGTCTCCGGCCTGATCGACAGCCGCGGCGGATCCTATCCGCCCTATGGCCAGGCCTACGGCTATCAGAACCAGGGCTACGCAGCGACCGGCGACCTCAGCTTCCGCTGCAACGTCGACTATCGCGGCGCCGTCACCAACGTCCGCGTCCGCCGCGCCAACACCTATCGCGGCTAACCGCCTGTAACGCGTAAGACATGCGGCCCGGCCGGAGCGATCCGCCGGGCCGTTTGTATGTCGGGACCGAAAAAATCCAATGAAGCCGCCAATCGCCGACTCCTCGCAACGGTTCGTCGTAACCGGTCAAACCGTCCGCGTAACGGCTCGTTCGTTATCCGAAACGTCGCTTCGGCGGCACGGATAAACAGGGTTAGAAACAGTGGGAACCTACAGGCTTTATTGCCTCGATGGGGTCGGAAAAGTCATGTCGGCGGAATGGATCGACGCAGACGATGACCAGACGGCAATCGAGGCCGCCAAAGACATGATGGACGGGCATCCATGCGAACTCTGGGCGCAGTCCCGCCTGGTCATTCGCTTGGAACGGAAGCGCTAGCGCAGGCAGTTGCGGCGCGCCGCATTGGCGGCTCCGCCCGCCGCAAAAGATGAAAACAATCAGATACTTACCTGTTCAACCCCGCACACCTCGCAGTGAGGTGGGCAGACGCGCGGCGGAAATCCGCGCCTGTTTTTTGCCCAGACAGGAGTTGAACATGCGAAAGATGATTTTTGCCGCCGCGATTGCCGCGGCCACCGTTTCCGCGCCGGCCATCGGCCAGGTCGGCAACTCGCAGGGGCTCGTCAACGTCACCGTCCAGGACGTGACCCTGCTCAACAATTTCCTCAACGACACGCAGATCGCCGCGCTGAACAACCTCAGCGTTCCGGTCACCGTGCAGGCGCCGATCAGCGTCGCCGCGAACGTCTGCGACCTCAGCGTCGCCGCCCTCGCCGAGCAGCGCAAGAACGGCGATGCGACCTGCACCGCCAAGAGCGGCTCGAAGGCGCTTGCGGACATCGTCAACCGCCAGAAGCTGAAGCAGAAGAAGTAACAAACTTCTCCCGAAAGGCCCGGCCGGAGCGATCCGGCCGGGTTTCTCTTATCCGCCCGTCAGTCGGGCTACTTCACTTCGAGCACGACCGGCCCCGAAACCGGGTCGGTGTCACCCTCCAGCGTGTCGCGGAACGATTCCAGCGTCTGCAGCATGAACGGCCGCGCACTGGCGAGGCTGTCCATGTCGTCCCATTCGCCGATGATGCAGTAGCTCTGGTCGCCGGTCTTGATGAGGTTGGCGTGCCTCAGGCCCGGCCAGTTGCGCTCGGCTTTCTGATGCGCGTCCAGGAATTCCTGCTCGCGCCCCGGCTTCAGATTGAAACGCACGGTGTTGAATGCGGTCATTGCGCTCCCCCTTTCGATGAGGTCAGCGCCGCGCTTAATAGACCTCCGGGCCTCCTCGCGAAAGACGGCTCAGAGCACCGCGCAAGCGATGCGGTCGCCGCTGTTCCCGCTCGGGTCGGTTACTTCATCATCCGCACTGGCGTGAAGCACCAGCGCCGCACCATCCGCATCGCGAAGACCGTCGACGGTCGCTTCGGGAACGAGAAGAGCGACGATCAGCTTCCCGTCCGCGCCGACGCCGACATTGCCGAGATCGCCCATGTGGTAACCGGCGGGATTGCGGTGGCCGTGCTTCTTCTCCGTCGGATTCCAGTGCGGCCCGGCGCTCGTGAACTTCGGCGCTTCGCACTTTCCGACTGAATGAAGATGGACGCCATGCTGTCCGGCCGGAACTCCGCCCGCGTTGATTCGCAGCATGATCCCGGTCGGCTCGCTGAACATGCGCACAGTTCCAATCGCCGCGCCGTTGCTGTCCACGAGGTTCGCAGTCGCGACCACGGCATCCGGCGGGGCCATCGGAACGCAACCGGCCAACGCCAACACAAGAGCACTCGAACGCAGCATGGGCTTCTCCCTCAAGCAATAAGCTCGGCTTGCGTTTCTGTGCCGCCCCGTCATCTTTGTCGAGTTCGTGAGGGAGAGCGCGAGCTATGAACAAGGAAGCTGGCGGCCCCCGCGTGACCGCGTACGCCTGGTACGCGCTGCTCCTGTTCGTCATCGTCTACGTATTCAACTTCATCGACCGCCAAATCGTCTCCATCCTCGCGGAGAGCATCAAGGCGGACCTGAAGCTCGACGATGCTCAGATTGGCTTCCTCTACGGCACCGCTTTCGCGGTCTTCTATTCCCTCTTCGGCATACCGCTCGGCCGCCTGGCCGATAGCTGGTACCGCGGCCGACTGATGGCTATCGGCCTCGCGCTTTGGTCGTCGATGACCGCAATGTCCGGCTTTGCCCAAAGCTTTGGCATGCTCGCCACCGCCCGCATCGGCGTCGGCATCGGCGAGGCGAGCGCGTCACCTGCCGCCTACTCGATGATCGCCGATTATTTCCCCAAGGAACGCCGCGCGACGGCTTTGTCGATCTACTCCAGCGGCCTCTACATCGGCGGCGGCATCGCACTTCCCATCGGCGGGTACGTGCTCGCGGAATGGGGACGGCAGTTCCCCGATGCACTGAGCGCCCCGCTCGGTCTCGCGCCCTGGCAGGCGGCCTTTCTCGCGGTCGGCCTCCCCGGCCTCCTGCTCGCAGCCTGGATCTGGAGCCTCAGGGAGCCCTTGCGCGGCGCGATCGACGGCCATCCATCCGACATCGTCCGCCCGAACGCATGGAGCGAGTTCGGGCGCGAGCTCGGCGCGATCCTCCCGCCGTTGACACTGATCAGCGCCGCGAGGCTCGGTGTCCTCGTACCGAACCTGATCGTCCTCGCGGTCTGCGCTGCTGGCGCATTCGCTCTTGCGACGCTGACGGGGGACTGGCCGCAGTGGATCGCCTGGTGGACCGGCATCTATGCCGTCTTCAGCTGGACCCAGTCGCTGCAGCGCCGCGACCCTGCCACCCACAAGCTGCTGTGGGGAACGCCTATGGCCGTCACTCTGACCGTCGCCTTCGGAAGCATCAGCTTCATGACCTACGCCGTGGCCTTCTGGATCCCGCCCTATGTCCTCAGGACGTTCTATACCGGCCCAACCGACGCAGCGACGATCATGCAAGGCGTCTCTGCCGCGGAAGAGGTCTCGACCATCTTCGGCTGGAGCGCGGCAGCCGCATCGGCAATCGGAGTGATCCTCGGCGGAATCATCAGCGACAAACTCCGGCAGCGTCACGCCGCCGGCCGCCTCTACGTCAACATGGCCGCGATCATCCTTCCCGCACCCGCCGTCTTCTTCCTGTTTACGACGGACAATCTGGCGAGCTTCTACATCGTCGCCCCATATGTCGGCCTATGCAGCGCGCTTTGGGTCGGGGCTGCGATAGCAACGCTCCAGGACATGGTCCTTCCACGCATGCGCGGAACAGCGGGCGCAACCTACGTGCTCGGCACGTCCCTCGTAGGTCTCGCGCTGGGGCCGTATTTCGCCGGGAAGGTCGCCGCGCTGACCGGGAGCCTCGCGACGGGTATCTTCTCGCTCTACGTCGTCCCGCCGTTCACGCTGGCAGCGCTCTGGATTGCATCGCGCAAGATCGGCGAACTCGAAGCGACCCGCGAACAGCGCGCCGCGAACGCGTAGATCACTAAGAAACCACTGACAGGCCGGGACTCGGCGAAATCCATCTTCTTTCCCTTATCTTAGGATAACTTCGACGTGATTCACGGAGGTGTAAAATGATCTCGGGACTCGCCGCCTTCGGAGCTTCGACACCTCCGACGGATGCGGGTCCCACCCCCTCACAATTTCTAATTTTTGTTAGTCGCGGCTTCCGTGGCCTTGCGCTACTCAATCGCCCGAGTCTCGCCACCGGCTCAGGAGGGCGGTGGCGCGGCTCCCCTTCCGCATTGCGTTGCCCGTTGTGGCGGCAGGGGAAGCGGTCCGGTCGGCGCCCCCAAAGGCGGTCCGGACCGCTTCGAAGGGCAAGGCCCAGCGCCCTGCTCCAATCAACTGTAGGAACAATGGCGGATTTCAGGGGTTTTCGACCCCCGGATGCTTCCCATCCCCGTTCAGTAGCCTGGAGCGGCCCGGCCATTGCCCCCCGGACCGGGCCGCTTCTTCTCGCTAGAACTTGATCTTCAACCGCAGCATCGCCCGGTTCGAGGTGAAACCCCCTACATCCGCCTGTTCCGTTTCCCCGGCAATTGCGACACCCTCGCCGATCTGCACCTGCGCCTTCGCCGGCCCGCGCTCCTTCTGAGCCGGCTGCTTGAGCCGGTAAGGGCTTTCGCCGCTACGGTTTGCGCAAACGACGACTTCCTCGCCAGCCTTTGCAGGCTCGCACGGTTGCGGGACTGTCACGTCGATCCGTTCCGGCGTCGCGCTAATCGTCTGCAGTACAGCGGTGGCGAGGAGTAGGTTCATCTCACTCTCCCGTAGCAGCCACACGATCGCGGAAGTTGATCTCGATTGCAAACCAGATGGGCCTCTATAGCGCCCGCACCCGCGGCACGCCGCTCCTCGTCTCACTCAATTCCGTCATCGCCCAGACCATAGCGTCCGCGCGGTCGGGCGACTTGCTCGGTCCCTCGTAACCGCCACCGGCCGTAAGCCCCGCGAGCTCATCCTCCAACCGCGGAAAGCTCCCCGCGAAGAACGCTCGCTTGCTCTCGAACCGAAGCGCGATCGGCTCCGCCCTCGCCGCCTTGCCGCGCGACGCATGGACCAGCCGCACCCTCACTCCGACCTCCGCGGCCTTGAGCACGCTCCCGACCATCGCCCCACCATTGTTCGCCTCGGCGACGACCATGTCCGCATCCCACCGGGCAACGGCCGCCGCGACCCGCCGGGCCCAGCCGTCCGGGCTCAGTCCCTGGCAACTCTCGTCGGCAATCACGTAGAGCCGCCCCTCGGCTCGCCCGGCGAGCACGATTCCGCAGGCATCGCACCCTTCGCCGACACCCGCAGGAGGATCGACACCGACCACGATCCGATCGAACTGCTCCGGCCGCGCAGCACGCGACCGCTCGATCAGCTCGCGCGGCCACAGGCTTCCCTCGACGTCGGCGATCAGCTCGCCGTCCAGCTCCTGCCGGCCGAGCCGCGTCCCGCCATAGGTCGCCGTCATCACCTCCACATATCGCTCGTCCAGGTTGATGTTCTCGTGCGTCCGTCCCGTCGTCATCACCGTCCATTTGTCGTCGCGAATCCGCTCGAGCAGCGGTATCGGCCGCGGCGTCGTCGTGATCAGCGCCCGCGCCCGCGATCCGCGCCGCAAGCCCATCTGCAAATTGTGCCAGGCCGCCTCCGGCTGCGCCCATTTGGCCAGCTCGTCCGCCCATGCGAAATCATGCTCGGGGCCTCTGAGGCCGTCCGGGTTCTCGCCCGAGAAAAGCTGCGCCTCGCTCCCGTTGCGCCAGCGCAGCTTCCCAAGGCTAGGCTCCCACTTCAGCTGTTCGCCATTCAATCTCGCAACGCGCAGCAATCCGCTGACGCCCTCGACCATGATTGAGCGCGCTTCGTGGATCGTCGCGCCCACCAAGGCGATCCGCACTCCGCGCTTTGCACTGGCGAGCGCATGAACCCACTCCGCACCCGCCCTCGTCTTTCCGAACCCGCGGCCCGCCATCATCAGCCAGACGCGCCAGCCGTCGCCGTCCGGCGGCAGTTGGCCCTTGTGCGCCCATGCCTCGAACCAGGCATCGAGCCGAAGCAGCTCGATCGGGCTCATGCAATTGATGATACGAAGGCGCTCCTCGGGAGAGGCTCTCGCCAGCGCGCTGATCCATTCGCGCGTCGTCCTCGGTCTCATTCGCCGGCGGTCGCCGCTTCTTCCCGCTTCCGAAGTCGCTCCAGCTTCGCCAACACCCGCTCGCGCACTTCCTCGACGTCATCGGGCTCTATCTCGGTAGTGGCCTCGACGGCGGTGTCCCGGTGCATCTTGAGCAGGGTGAGCGCGAGCTGGTTCGGATATTCGATCATCCGCTCTTCGGTGCCGTCCTTGCGGCGGACGAGTTTCTCGGTTCCCACGAATGCTCGCTCCAGCAACACCATCTCGAGCCTCTGGTATGCGGCGCCGATCGCCTCCATCCAGGCGCCGCGGAAGCCCGCATCCGCCTTGCGGCGCCGATAGGCCGCGCTCACCGACACACCGGCTTCCGCCGCCGCCAGTGTTACGTTGCAAGTCTCCGAAAGAGCCGAAAGGAAGTCCTCAGCCTTCTTCTTCGACCAGTCCCGCTTCGACGCCTTGCGCTGCTGCGTCTTCTTCCCTCCGACGAGCACCAGCTCATCGGCCTCCGCTTTCCGCGCCATTCCCACCCCTCAAACGGCTTCGGGCCGGTCACTCCCGAAGGAACCCGGCCCGAAACCCAATTCTTCACTCTGCCTACTGTGTACCGAAACAGCGTGACGATGTCAAGTGTTTTTTGCCAAATAGGTTCAAAATGATTTTCAAGCCGCGATCTTGAGTGCGCGCGCTGTCTCCTGCCGCTCCCTGGCAAAATGCGCTTCGTACTTGGACCGCACGGCCTCGAACCCCGGATCGCCGCGGAGAGAAAGAAAGGCCGGTTCGTCCTCCAGTTTTAGGAGATCAGTTCGCGTCGCATGTACCGAACCCCGTCGCAGGGCGCGCTCGAGGGCATTGACCGCGTCGTTGCGCTTCCCCTGCAAGGCCCAGATGCCGGCCGCATCATCCTCGAACCACAGCGGCACCTTGCCACGAGCGTAGGCCCGCCGGATCAGCCCGTCGGCCTCGCGGAGCAATGCGTCGGCTTCAGGGCGACGGCCGACATCGCGCAATGCGGCCGCCACAATAGCAGCGCTCTGGAGATAACAGGTCCCGAGCGGCTGTCCGTGGCGCACGCCCAACAGTCCCGTGGGCGTGTCGAACGTTGCGGCAAGTTCGCTCGCCCGTCCGGCGCGCAACATCAGCTTCGCGGCGATCACGTTCTGATCGCGATATACGAGCTCGGCTGCCCACGACTGATTCCGCTTTTGCCACTCCGCCGGGGACGGGGGAGCGGTTATCCAGATTCGCGCAGGTATTACACGGCCCTGTCCGGCGAAGGGCCTTGCCGGGCGCGAAGGCCGATCTTTCGATAGGCCCAGCATGAACAAAGTATCTTGCAGGCTCAGCTTGGACGGCGAAGCCCATCGCGTCTGCCCCTCTGCGAGTGCCGACCACCCACGCGCGCCTTCCGAGAAGTCGCCGACCAGGCGCGCGACCCGGGCGCGCGCGAACTGCCTGATCATTGGATCGTCGGCCATTCCCTCGTTGATCGCGGCCTCGGCGGCGCGACGGTCGCCCAATTGCGCCATATGATCCAACATGACGCGCACCGGGTCTGACCAGACGGGGTCTAGCTCATGGGCACGGCGGAAGGCTGTCGTCGCTTCCGCCCACTCGCCCGATGCCTGATGCGCCACTCCGAGCCGCAGGAGACCCTCTCCGGACGTCGGATCCAGGGCCGCGGCACGTCGCTCGTGGGCGATGGCTTCCGGACCGTCCGAACCGAGCAGTCTCGCGAGAATTGCATGCGCATCGGGATCGTTGGAATCCAGGCGCAAGGACCGGCCCACCGCATTTCGGGCCTGCGGCAGCACGGCGACCAGCCCTTCGTCTCCCTTGGTCGAGCCATCGAGTATCAAGGCCTCCGCCAGGCCGGACCATGCCGGAGCAAAGGTGGGATCCAGCCGAATGACCTCGCGCAACAGATCGACAGCGTCGCGGCCCGACTCCGGATTGCCCGACCGGAGAATTCCGCGCGCATTCAGATAGAGCGCATAGGCCTTTCCATTCACCCGCACGCGTCCTGCCGGCGAATGGATTAGCGCTCTCCGAAGCTCGCTCGCCACCGCCTGGCCGATCGCACCCTGCACTTCCAGGATATCGTCGAGCTTTCGGTCATACGTCTCGGACCAGAGCCGAACTCCGTCTTTCGTCTGGATGAGAGCGGCATTGATGCGCACCCGGTCGGCCTCAGGCCGCACACTGCCTTCGAGGATATAGTCGACGTTCAGCGCGCGCCCAATTTTGCGCGGGTCGGCGGGGCCGCTGAACTGCGCGGCCGAGGCGCTGCCCGCGACCCGGAAAGCCGGCTCGCGAGCCAACTGCCCCATGATCTCCTCGCCTATGCCCTCAGCGAAATAGGGTTCGCCGCTCGACAGGTTCCGAAACGGCAAGACCGCTATCGACGCTGGCTCGGACGCGATCCCGCGCTGCTGCCAGAACACGAGCCCAACTGCGGCGACGAGAAACAGGACCAGCGCGGCCGCGGCCAGGCGCCATTGTCTTGATCGGCTTGGCTGCGGTGCCGCCTCCCGCTCGGCGCCGTTCTCGATCAGCCGGTGGCCGACACGAGCCACGGTTTCGATCGCGAATGGCTGCGGACTTATCTCCTGCGCGAGGTGGCGCAGGGCGAGAATGCAGCGGTTGAGCGCGTCGTCGCCGACGATGCGGCCTTCCCAGCACTGCTCAATCAGCCTGTCCCGGGACACGACCGAGGGACGGGCCTGCGCAAGCGCGACAAGAACCTGCATCACCCGCGGCTGCAGCTCGTGCCGCTCGCCATTGGCTATTACGGAAAGCTCTGCCGGTCTGATCCTAATATTTCCAATGTCGAAGTCCCGCTCGTTGGCGAGGTCGATGCGCGCGCTCGACGTTGGATGAACAAGATCGTCCATGATCGGCAATAGATCACCAATAAATCATGCTGCGAACCTAGCAGATTAACATTCCGCAGCACAGTCTCGCGAGTGACTTCACGCGGGAGAACAGACATGCAGAAAGTTGCAGGTACAAACCGGCTGCGGATCGCCGGCTTCGCTGTCGCGTCCTCTCTCGCCCTGACATTGGCAGCATGTGGCGGCGGGGGCGGCGACAGTTTCGTGGAGAGCACGCCTCCGCCGCCGGTCCTTCCGCCACCCCCTCCGCCGTCGCCGTTCGCGATCTCCGCGCCCGCAAGGGCGACGGTAGGTACAGGAATGGCCCCGGTGCTGGCCGACGCGGCCGGCCCGAACTTCACGACAGGAGCAGTCGAAGGAACCGTCTTCCCGCTGCTTCAAACGACCGTGTCAATCAATGAAAGCAGCATCAAACCGGATGCGAGCGTGAACACAGTCGGCGGTACGGCCACGGCCACCGCCACCGGACTCGCCATCGGCATTGCCGATCTGGTGGCTGCGCCCTCCACGATTGACCCCAACCTGGATTGGACCCGAGTTGGTTCCTGGGCCTTCGACGAATCGCCTTGGGACTATTCCGGCTTTCCGAGCCAGCGCGGCGTTTTCGTGACCGGATACGAAACGCCCGAAGGCGCAATGCCCACGACCGGCTCTGCGACCTTCAGCGGCTCGGCGAACGGGTCGATGTTCGCGCCGGCAAGCATGAGCAATGGGCTGCCATGCCGGTGCACCGAGGTCCAGTTGACCGGCACCGCCAGCTTCACCGCCGATTTCGGCGCACGAAGCCTCGACGGAGCCCTCACGGAAATGGGAATTATCGGCGGCTGGGACGGGGAGTCGACTCCCTGGAACGACGTGACTTTCACGTCGACGATCGTGGGTAATTCATTCAGCGGGACGACCAGCGTTACCACCTCGCCGGCGGGCGCGATGGGCCTCAATGCGACCGGCACTCTCGAGGGCAGGTTCTTCGGTCCATCGGCGCAAGAGGCCGGTGCGGTATGGACTTTGTTCGACGGCACCAACGCGGCGATCGGCACGCTCAGCGGCCGGCGCGGACCGTAGGCCGAGGTGTGTCATGTCCAGTCGTAAGTGGCTCGCGGCTTTCGGACTGCTGGTGGGCGGCATGCTCAACAGCCCGGCAGCCGCCGACGGGCCACCCGTTCACACGTCTGTCGCGTCCGCGAAGGCGCTGATGCAGAGCGGCCGGTCGGCGGAGGCGCGGCAACTTCTCCAGGAATTGGCAACCCGAAATCCTCGCAGCAACGATATCGACTTCCTGCTTGGCCTCCTGGCCGTACAGTCCAGCGATTACGACACCGCCGTCGACCATTTCCGCTCCATCCTGGTGCGCAGCCCGAATGCAGTCCGCGTCCGCCTCGAGCTCGGCCGGACCTTCTTCCTCAAGCACGATTACGAGAATGCATTCCGCCAGTTTCAGTTCGCCCGTGCCGGGAAGCTGCCGCGCGGCGTGGGCTCCTCGATCGATCGCTACGTGGCGGCAATTCGAAAGCAGCAGGATTGGTCGTACAAGGTCAGTGTCGCGATCGCTCCGGACAGCAACATCAATAACGGCACCTCGTCTCGCGAGACAGAGTTATTCGGCCTGCCGTTCGAACTCAGCGAGAATACGCATCGCAAGAGCGGCATCGGCGTGGCGATCGATGCGAGCGCCGAATTCGCACCGCAAGTCAGCGACAATGTCCGGCTCAGGTTTGGCGCGGCAGTTCAACGCCGTCAGTATCGCGATGCGGATTTCAACGACATGGTTGTTGCGGTCCAGGCCGGCCCCCGGGTGGAGTTTCGCGGTTGGGATCTCAGCCTGCTTGCAACGGGCTTCCGCCGCCAATTGGGAGGGCGACGCCTCAGCGAGGGGGCAGGCGCAAGGCTCGAAGGAATCTACACGCCGGGGGCGCGCACTCAGGTCTCTTTCGGCCTCGCTGGGCACGAGGTCCGCTACCCGGATTATTCGTTGCAGGACGGCCGCAGCTTTTCCGCCTGGAGCGGCGCTGTTCGGGCCATCACGCCGTCAAGCAGCATCAACGCGCGCGTCGGTGGAAGCCGTAAAACGGCTCGCACACCCGAACTCGCGAGTTGGTCTGGGTGGATAGCAGCCGGTTACTACCGCGACCTTCCCGGTGGATTTTCGATCTATGTTGAGCCGAGCTACGGCAGTTCGCGCTACGACGCAGCCGACCCGTTCTTCGGGAGGCGCCGCAAGGATCGCCTGCTCGAGCTGCAACTCGCAGTCCTCCACCGACGCATCGTCTTCACCCGGTTCACGCCTCGGGTCGGTCTCACCTTCACCCGGCGAGACAGCAACATCGACCTCTATGATTTCAATCAGCGCCGTCTCGAGGTCGGCCTCACCAGCTCCTTCTAGCGTCAGTAAGAGAAAGGAATTTGTCCATGAAACGCATCACGATGAAAACTATCGCGGTCAACGCAGGCGCTATCCTCATCGCTTGCACTTCAATCACAACGCCGGCGACGGCAACCCCGTCTTCCGGCTTTTCGACCGAGCAACTCGCGAAGGGTGTCTACGATGCGATGCACCTTACGGCTGACAAAGAGGGAAAGTGGGATCTCACGCTCCGCACGAAGGATGAGTCCGACGTCTATGTCGTGCGGAATACGATCGTTCCTGGCGGTCAGAGCGGTTGGCATACCCATCCCGGGCCGAGCCTGATCACCGTCACCTCTGGCCAGATCACCATGTACGAATCCGATCTGTGTCAGCCACGGGTATTTGGCGTCGGCAACGGCGCAATCGACCTTGGCAGCGGCCATTTGCACAACATCCGGAACGAGGGTCCCGTGAACGCGGTGACCGTCGTCGTCCAGGTGATCCCCAAGGATGCAGGACGGCGTATCGATGCCCCGGAGCCGAACAACTGCTCCTTCTGAGGGGGCTGCGGGCCTGCGGGGGCAGCCGAGATATTCGTCGGCTGTCCCCATAATTCGTCAAAGTCGCCACCGCTTTAACCTTTTCTAAGAGTCACGCGGGCAAACCATTCGCGGGGTAGATACGCGGAGGGTTCGATGGGTGCGCCCGTTGGCGACATGAAGGCAGTTGAGAGCACATCGGCCGAGGCGCTGCTGGACGCGTTCAAGGAGATTTCTCCTGCGGAACGGCGCCGGCACGCAACGGTCTTCAACTACTGGCTTTCCATTCGGGGAGACCGCCCGTTTCCGCCGATCCGCGACCTCGACCCCCTCGAAATCTCTGACGCAGGCCCCTGCAGCGTCCTCCTCGAAGTCATGGGCGGCGGCGACGACGCCGATATCCGCCATCTTGGCCACGCCCTGAAGGATGGCGGCCAGAAGATCGAACGGATCAGCGAGGCGCCCCGACCTTCCCTTCTCTCCTGCATCGCCAGCCAGCTTCCGATCGTCGCCAGCTCCCGCCAGCCGATTGCCTTCGAGGATAATTTCCCGTCAGGCAATTCGACGGCGCATTGCTGGATCACGCTGCTGCCGTTCAGCTCGACCGGGAAGTGGATCGATTACGTTTACTGCTTCGTCAGCCTGAAAGGCGCAGGCGCTGCCGCGGAAGCGGCCGAAGACGCCGAAGTTGCCGAAATTGCCGAGGAACTCGCTGAGCCCGAAGTCGCCGAAGAGGAAATCGCCGAGCCCGTCGAGGAAACGGCTGAACCGGCCGCTGAGCTTGTCGAGGAGACCGCCGAGCTCGAAGAGCCGCAAGCGGAGGTCGTCGAGCCCGAAGCCGAAGTCGTTGAATTCGAACCTGAGGCCGCGCCGGAACTCGAAGCGAAGCCCAGGCGCCCCGGCTTCTCCGCCAAGATTTTCGACGCCCTCGCCGGCGTTGAGGGCTTCTACGGGAACATCGTGAAGATGGATCCGAAGCTCCCTTCAACCGAGGATGAGCTCCAGCCCGAGCCAGCAGCCGTCGAGGAAGAGGCCGAGCCCGAGGCATCGGCCGCATCCGAACTCGCTGCGGAGCCGGAACCGGAACCGGAAGTCGAGGCCGAAGAGGCATTCGAGGAAGAGATCGCGCCGGAACCAGAGTCCGAGCCGGAAGCCGTCGTGGAAGAGGTGGTCGAAGACCCCATCCACGAAGAGGAAATTGCCGAAGAACCCATCAAGGAATCTGTCGAAGCGATCGCCAAAGATCCTGTTGTCGTAACCAGTGGACCGGAGGGTACCTTGCAGAACAAATTGGCCGATGTCCGTTCGAAGGCCGACGAGGCCCGGATGGCAAAGATCCGCAGCAACCTCGCTCTCTACGAAGGCCTAAGCGCAGCTTACGACTTCGCTCTCGATGCCGAGGAAAGCGCGGACGAATATCTCAAGCTCGTCGAAGACCAGGGGCTGAAGATCCAGCTTCGCTCGCCGATGAAGCCCGTCGTGAAGCTCGCCTTCGACGGCATGTGCGACGACGCCACCATCGGTCAGCTCGAAGCGGTCCTCGCCTGGGCGCTGAAGCAAGACCTGCCGCGCGGGTCGCTCGCTGCGCGCATCGAGAAAGAAGGCGGAATTGCGCCGATCCTTAACGGGCAGGCAAAGGCCGCCTGATCACGAATAATTAAAGGGCGCCGCTCACCCGGGCGGCGCCCTTTTCTTTGTCCGTTATTACTTCCTGGAGTTGTTGGACTGCGCTTCGGCCTCGCCGAGCCGCAGGCCCTCGATCACCGCTTCGACGGCGCACTTGTCGGACAGCTCGGCGAGAAGCTCGGCGTCCGTGTTCTTGTCCTTGTCCTTGTTCGCGAGGCGATGAGTGCGGCTGGCGATGTCGCGCAACTCATTGATCGATGCCTCGCTCAACTGATGCTGGTCGGACAGCAGCCGCTCGAGCACCGGCTCGGCCAGCGGAGTCACGAACTCCAGCCCTGCGAATTCCTGGTGGCGCCAGACGACGCGGCAATATTGCGTCTCCAGCCCCGCGATGCTGAGCCAGACCCACGTGTCCGAAGACGCGCCCGAAGCGCACTCGATTCGGCAGCCGTGGGTCGAAACGTCGATCAGCCGCGCCTGGACCCGGCTTCGGCCGGCTTCGCGCATGGTGGCGCTAAGGCGCAGGGCAGCGCGATTCGCCCGCCTGCGGTCGGTCTGCGGCTCGGCAAGTTGGACTGTCAGACTCATCTATACGCTCTTCCCTCCTTCCTGATGCGCCATGAGGGTGAACAAATCGTTGTTGGCGCGCGAGATTCGCTGCGGCTCGCGAAAGTCTGAACTGTTGGGCTAGCCCCGCCACTCCCGCATGGCCTGCTCGTACTTCGCGCGGGCACGTTCCGCCTTCTCGGACAGCTTGTCGCGCTCGGCCTCGACCTTTCGCTGCAGTTCGCGGCGCTTGCGTTCCAGCTCCTGCAATTCCTGGTCGAGTTCGCGAATTTTCTTTCGCTGCTTCTTTTCGGCCTTCTCGAGCGCCTCCTCGGCAGCGTCGAGCTCGTCCCTGCTCGGCTTCGGCCTGAGCTTCTTTGGCTTCAGTTGGACGACCTTGCCAGCCTCCGGCCCCTTCGCCGCCTTCTTCTTCGGCGCCGCCCGGTCCAGCTCGGCGAAATGCTCGTCCGCGCTCCCTCGCACTCGCTTGATCACCTTGCCGGGACTGGCGAGCGGCTCTTCCATGAGCTTCGGGTCGGTGACCTGCTCCGCAATCCCCTGCGCGAAGATGTTCGAATCCGCGCCCCACGCTTCGAGCGCGGCCTTCTGGCTCGGCGCCGCGACATAAGCGTCGTGGAAGCCGATCGGAGTTACGAAGACCTTCAGCTTCTGCTTGCGCTCAGGCTTCTTTGCCATGGCCGTTCAACGCGGATCGCGCCGCTCGTCTCCATGGGACGCTGCCGGACGGCCCCCCCGAACCGCCCGGCGCGCCTCCCCAACTCAGTTGGTCTTGTTGGCCGTGCCCGTGACCTTCGAGCCGTCACGCGGATCGGTACTGACCCAGGTCATCGACTTGCCGTCGGCCGAAACGGTCGAAACGGCTTCGTTCACGACCTTGCCGTCGCGGGTATAGGTTTCCTTGAGCGCACCGCCGTCCTGAGTGACCTGGACGGTGGTTCCTCCGATGTCTCCCGTGATCGGAACCGCCGGACCTCCGATTTCGGCAGTGTAGGACTGCCCCTGCCCGGACCAGCTCACCTTGTTGCCCTCGACCTTGTACGTCGCGCTGAGAGCCTCTTCGGAATATTCATTCACCTTTTCCGGAGCCCACTGACCCGAGATGGCATGAGCACCGGCCGGAGCAGGTCCAACACGCTTCAGTGTGGACTGCCCGTCCACCGCAGGTGTCAGCGTTGCGTCGTGGAACTTTGCCGTTGCTGTATTGCCGTCGGCGGCGACCGTGAGGACGTTGGAAGAGACTTCCTTGTCGCCTTTCTTGCGATGGAACTCGACCGTCTTGTCGTCGACCACCTTCACCGAAATGCTGTCGTAGTACGGCCGGTCCTTGACCGGATGGAATTGACCGTCGGCCGGCGTCGTCAGCGGCGGGATGCAGGTGTTGCAGCTGTAGCTGCCATCCTTCAGCAGATATTCGTCGGGCTTCTGCTCGAACTTCACGCTTTCGCGATCGGTTTTCCAAGTGCCGTTCAGCGCCGCAAGACTGCCGGCTGCTTCAGTTGAAGCAGCTTCGTTGCCCGCGGCGCTTTCCTGTTGCTTACAGCCCGGAAGCGACAGGATCATTGCGGCGGCGATGGCGGTGCACGTCATCAATCTCATGTGGAATACCCCCTTCAGCTACACGAGGGGTCTGCCACCATTGGCCGCCCGCTCGGTTGGTCGGCCCCGTCATTATCGACAGGTGGGCGAGGTCGTCCGGCGCGGGAGATTATCCGTAATTAATCGAAAGTAAACGCGGATTAGTAGCCCATCAGGGCAAGCACTTCGCGGCGGCTCCGCTCGTCGGCGCGGAAGGTGCCCATCATCCGGCTGGTGGTCATCATCACACCCGGCGTCTGAACCCCGCGAGCGGTCATGCAGGCGTGGGTCGCCTCGATCACCACCGCGACACCCTTCGGCTGGAGATGATCCCAGATAGCGTCCGCGACCTGCGCCGTCAGCCGCTCCTGCACCTGCAGCCGGCGGGAAAAGCCGTGGAGCACCCGCGCTAGCTTGGAGATGCCGACCACCTTGTCGCCCGGCAGATAGGCGATCGACGCCTTGCCGATGATCGGCGCCATGTGGTGCTCGCAGTGCGACTGGAACGGAATGTCCTTCAGAAGCACGATCTCGTCGTAGCCGCCGACCTCGTGGAACGTGCGGCTGAGATGGACCGCCGGATCCTCCTCGTAGCCCCGCGCATATTCTTTCCAGGCCTTTGCAACGCGCCGAGGCGTGTCGAGCAGGCCCTCGCGGTCGGGGTCGTCGCCGGCCCAGCGGATCAGGGTGCGAATGGCTTCGCTCACGTCCCCGGGGATTTTGCCAGACGAAGAGGATTCAACGAGGTCGCCGTCCTCCGGCTCGCCATGTTCGAACACGCTCATCGCCCAAGCTCCATCGCAATATCGTCCGCGACCGCCGCCGCCTGGCCCCTGATATCGGGAACCGCGATGATTTCCCAATACCGGCCTTTGGTCAGTGGCCCCATTGCCCAGGCTCGGTCTGAGCCCGCAACGCGCGAATGCTCGTCGACGTCGAGCGCAATCCCGAGCTGGTCGGGGCAGATGAATCCATCGGCAAGCATTTGGCGAAGCATTGGATCGCGGGTGCGGGAAATGGTTCCCAGCGGCCCGGTGCAGTTGAGCATGTAGGCGAAGCGCCCCTCTTCGATCCGCGAACTGCCCCGCCGCCGGTAAGTGACCGCAAGCGCGCCATCCGCCTCCTCGACCGATTGGATTCGCCCCGCGACGATCTCGAGGCGCCCCTTGGCGATCAGCTCCCGCAGGCGTTTGGCGACATCGGGGGCGATGCGATGGCGGTGGACGTCCCACCAGGGCCGCGCATGCCTGGCAAACCGCCGCTTCTCGTCGTGCGGAAGGCTCTGCCACATGCGATGGCTGTGCGGCCTCAGCGCATCGACCGCCGCCCGCCACCCGACCTCCGCGCCGCGGCGACGAAGCCAGCGCCAGATTGCCCGAACGTTGCCGAACGGAATGTCGCCGTCATCGACCGGAGCCGGCGCAAAAGAATCGGTATGGCCGCGCGGGATCAGTCCCCTGCGCGAAAGCGCGACGATCCGGCCGCCATGGCCTGCCGAATCCAGTGAAAGCACCGTATCGACCATCGTGAGGCCGGTCCCGACCAAAAGCACGTCCTCGTCCGACCTTCCGAGATGCTCGATCGCGGCGCGCGTCTCGGGGCTCCACGGATTGTTGATCACCCGATCGGCACGGGTTTCGAACGGCAGGCTTTCCGGCGGCTGGTTGCCGATCGCGAGGACAAGGCCGCGGGCTTCGACCGCCTCGCCGTCCGTCAGGCGAATTGCCCAGCCGGACTGGCTCGGTTCCGCCGCGACGGCCTGCTCGTGCAAGACGCGGACTTTGCCGCTTCCCACCGCATCGTCCAGGATCGTGCGCAGGTATCGTCCGAAATGCCGCCGCTCGACGAAGTCGCGGCGATCTCCGCCCTCCTGCTCGGCGACGCGGACGAAATGGTCGAGGTCGTCCGGCCAGGCGCTCATCACCTCGGCCCGCACATTGAGCACGTGCGCGGGCTCGCGAGTGGAATAGGCGATGCCGTGCCCCGCCCGGCCGCTGCCGTCGATCAGGACAGATTCGATCCCTCTGCGCGCGAGCTGAGCCGCAACCATGGTGCCCGAAAATCCGCCACCGACGATCGCAACCGGCAGTTGCCGGTCAGATGTCATAGTCAGACCATTGCTCCGGATTCTTCGCCCCCATCCGCCGCTTCTTGATGTGATCGCTAAGGTCGACGATCTTCCGCCCCGCCGTCTCTGTGAACCAGCCCGGTACAATCGCGTGGATCAGGCATGCACCCCCGACAGCCAGCAGCTCAAAACCGATCCTGGCCGCTCCGGCACCATGCTGAGCCCACGTCATCCCAAGAGATCGTGGATGGTCCGTGAAGAGATTTCCGACCTTCGGTTTATGCCGTTCTACAGCCATGTCCCCGTTCGCGCTGTGAACCAAGTTGGTGGCCCCGGAGGGACTCGAACCCCCGACCTGCGGTTTAGGAAACCGACGCTCTATCCTGCTGAGCTACGGAGCCGCCGAGCGCCGGAATAGGCAAGCGGCGCGGCTTTATCAATTCACTTGGCCGGGCGGCACCACCGGAAGCGGGAGAGGGAGAAGCGGCACTCCTTCCTCGATCAGCGACTTTGTCTCTTCGGCGGATGCCTTGCCATGGACCGCGCGCGGCTCGATCTCGCCGAGGTGCATGGCGCGCGCCTGCTCCGGAAGCTTGTCGCCGACCCATTCCGAATTGCTCAGCATCTTCGTCTGCAGCGCGGCCAATTCGGCCATCATCCCCTTCACGTCGGAGCGCGGCCCATCCGACCGCCCGACGAGCGGCGCCATCGGTGCCTTCTCTACCTTCGCCGACCCGCAATAAGGGCATTGCAGCAACCCGCGCTCGGTTTGTTCGTCGAAGTCGGCGCCGGAGCTGAACCAGCCCTCGAAGACTTCTCCGCCGTCGAGGCATTTGAGATCGAAGACGATCATCGCTCGACCGCCTCGTGGATCGGCCGGCGATGGCTGAGCGCCGGGACGCGGCTGCGCACGTCCGTGATCCTGCTCAGATCGACCTCGACCGTCTTCACATCGGCTCCTTCGCCCATTTCGAGCAGCACCTCGCCCCACGGATCGATGACAAGCGAATGGCCGTAGGTGTTGCGACCGTCCTCATGATGACCCGACTGGGCTGCAGCCACGATGAACAAACCGGCTTCGATCGCGCGTGCCCTCAGGAGCACTTCCCAGTGAGCCTTTCCGGTCGGAACGGTGAAGGCGGCAGGAACGGCGATGACGTCTGCATTCGCCTCCGCAAGGCGAGCGAACAGCGCCGGGAAGCGCAAATCGTAGCAGATGGTGAGGCCCAGCTTTCCAACGGGAGTGCCGTCGACGATCACCGCCTCGCTGCCGTGCCTGTAGACGTTGCTCTCGCGCCAACTCTCGCCGGTCGGAAGGTCGACGTCGAACAGATGAATCTTGTCGTAGCGCGCCCGGACCTCGCCGCGGGGGTCGATTACGAAGGCGCGGTTGGCGAGCTGCCGTCCCTCGGTGCGCACCGCGAGCGAGCCGATGTGGACCCAGATTTCTTTCTCCCGGGCCGCTTCCCTCGCCGCGGCGAGAACCTCGTCATTCTCTTCGAGCCGTACGTTGTGCGCGGCCCGCTCAGGGTCGCGATCGAGGAGCCCCGACATTTCGGGCGTGAACAGCATTGCGGCGCCGGCATCCGCGGCACGAACGATGGCCTCCACCAGCCGAGCGGCATTGGCGGCGGGGTCGATGCCCGTATTCGACTGGAAGAGTGCGATCTTGACCATCAGGCCGCCAATAATTGCTCCAGCTTGCCGTCGCGGTCCAGCGCACAGAGATCTTCGCAGCCGCCGATATGCCGTCCGTCGATGAAAATCTGGGGCACGGTGGTGCGGCCGTTCGCCCGCTGGATCATCTCTTCCCGCAATGGGCTGCCCCAGGTCAGCTCGTGCGCCTCATAGTCGACGCCCTTGGATTCGAGCAGCCGAAGGGCCCGAAAGCAAAAGCCGCACGTCGACTTCACATAGATCTCCACCCGGGCCACTCGTTCGCTCCTGCTCAACTCAACTGCATCGGCTTGATCACCCTCGCCCAGCTGACCAGCTCCACGCGACCGGCGCCCGCCTGCTGAAGCGCTCGCGCACAGGCATTGGCGGTGCTTCCGGTCGTCAACACGTCATCGACGAGAACGATGGTACACCCCTGAAGGTCCGCCTCGGGCTTCACCTTGAACGCGCCCGCGACCAGCTTCCTCCGCTGACGAAGGCTCATCCCCTTGAGCGCTGGCGTAAGCTTCACGCGTCTGAGGAGGCAAGGATCGGCGCGAAGGCCAGTCGTCTTGGCAAGCTCGCGGGCGACCAGCGCTGATTGGTTGAACCCGCGCTGCCACAAGCGGCTTCGATGCAACGGGACCGGCACGAGGATAGGTTCACCCTCCGATCGAACTAGCGGCGCCATGTAGCGCGCCATCGTTCGCGCCAGCGCGACTTTCCGCCCGTATTTGAGACGGAGCGCAATGCTCCGCGAGAGCTCGTCATAGGCGACCGCGGCCCGCGTGCGCCCGATCCGGGGCGGCTTGGCGATGCAAACGCCGCAAGTGTCTGCGTCCGTGGCCTCCAGCGGGATTCCACAGGTCGAGCACCCGCTCTCGCCGAGGAATTCGACCCTGGTCCAGCATTCCGGACAAAAGCTGTGCAGGTCGGTGACGATAATGCCGCAGCCCGCGCAACGCGGTGGCAGGGCGAAATCCAGCACCTGCCTCAACGCGAACCGAATAGTCTCACCCGCCCTCACTCCGTCCTTGTCGCCGCTCATCCTCCGCCGCACAAGCGCCGCGTGGCAGACGATCTGTTCGACCAGGAATTGCGCAAGACGCGTCGCGAACGCGCGCTCCGGCGCGGGCCGGAGCTGTTCCTCCATGAGCGCGCGTTCGAGGACATCATCGAGCGCCTCGCGTTCGTACAGCGGCGCTTCCGCTCGGCGCTTCTGATCGGGCCGCCGAACCCGGGCTGGCGAGAGCGGCTGCTGCAGATCGCGGATCGGGTCGACCTGTTAGAAACGGATGGGCTGCTGCAGCTCGAACCCGGCTCGTACGATCTGTGCATCGCGGTCGGGGAGCTGGATACCGTCAACGATCTTCCGCGTGCGCTCCTGACCATCCGCTTTGCGCTGCGCGAGGATTCGCTGTTCATCGGAGCGGTCCCGGGGGGCGACACATTGCCCGCTCTCCGATCCGCCATGCGGGCCGCCGACGAGGAGATGGGCGCCGCGACGCCGCACGTGCACCCGCGCATCGAACCGGCCGGCTTCACCTCGCTCCTGTCATCCGCTGGTTTCACGATGCCGGTGGTCGACGTTGACCGCGTCCAGGTGAGCTACAAGGGCCTGGCCGACCTTGTCCGCGACCTTCGCTCAATGGGCGCGACCAACATCCTCGCATCGCGCTCTCGTCGCCCCCTGACCCGCGAAGCGACCGCTTCGGCAAGCCGGCAATTCATGTCCGGAGCCGAGGATGGCCGCGTCACCGAGATGTTCGAGCTGCTCCACTTTGCCGCCTGGACGCCAGCTGCGCCGGTGAATGGATGAAGCGCCATTAACCGCTGCGCCGCATCAGTTGTTAACCCGTAATGGTGTAACCGGCTGTCGTGGACGTGGACCAGAGGAGGGTGGCGTGGACGCTATCCGAAGAAGTTTTTGGCGATTGCGCACCGACCAGAAGGGCGCAACCGCGATCGAATACGGACTAATCGCTGCGCTCATCGTCATTGCGATGATGGGCGGCCTCCGCGCAATGGGCGGCGGCGCAGGTGGCATGTGGAGCAATATCTCACAGGCAGTCCAGAACTCGTAACGGGTGTTCCCGGCGCCAGGGGCCGCGTTCAGGCGCGCCGGGACCCATAGACGACCAGCTTCACTTTCTGGCCCGGCACCAGCCTCGAGTTGGCGGCCAGATTATTGAGCGACAGGAATCGATCGAGCTGGAAGGTCCGATAGGCCATCCGGCTCGCAAGCGATTGCACCGTCTCGCCCGGCGCGACGGTATGCACGTCGATGATCCTCGGACGGATCGCGGCGGCTTCGTTTGGAGTGATCCGCCGGATCGATTCCACCATCGGCACGAACGGACCGACACCCTGCCCGCCGCGGGTGATCATCACGAAGTGGTAAACCGTGTTCGGGCTCCACTGGTAGGCGAAAACGCTGACGTCGACCGTTCCCGACGACGCGGCCGCGCGCCCCGTCGTATAGGCGGCGGGAATGCCGTTGATGACGGTCCGCTGCGGTGGCGGAACGGCAATCCGGACTTCGTTGCCGGCAAGCTCGCGCAACAGCTGGGTGATGTAGTTTTCGAGCGAGCCGTTGTAGCGGCCCCCGCTGAATTGCGCCTTCCCGCCTGACCCGCTGATCGAGACGTCGGTCGTGCCGTTCTGCATCAAATAGCCCTGCGGCACCGCGAAGAAGATGCGCAGGTCGGGATGGGTGAAGGTCCGCCCCTCGATGACGCCCTGCGCGGGATCGTCATCGACGTAGACCCCTTCGAGCTGGTTCAGGAACTGGTCACGGTTGCGGACGCCATTCCCAAGCCGCCCTGTCTGACGTGCCTCGGCAAGCGCGCGCTGCACGCGGTTCTGGCTCAGAGGATGCGTGCTTGCCCATTCGGGCGTCTGGCGGCTGTCCTGGCCCTGGACTCGGGCTTCCAGCGCAGTCGCGCGGGTAATCGCGGCCAGTACCCCAGCTCCGCCGGCGGCGTCGTAACCTGCGGAAACGAGGTAGCGCAGGCCGAGCGTATCGGCCTGATATTCCTGGTCACGCGAGAAGCTCAGCGTTGCGAGCTGGGAGCGCGTCGTGGCCATTTGCGCGACCGCACTTCCGAACCCGCCGCCGATGACGCTTCCGAGCACTGCGCCGAGCACGCCCAGGATGCTGCTCCGCTGGGCATAGGACTGACGCGCCTGCGCATGGTTCGCGGCAACGTGGCCGACTTCGTGGCCGAGCGCGAAGGCGAGCTCGGACTCATTGTCCATCAGCGCCATCAGCTGGCGAGTGATGTAGACGTAGCCGCCCGGCACGGCGAAGGCGTTCTCGACCGCGGAGTTAAGTACGGTAAAACGGTAGGCGCCCGGATTGACGCCCGAATAGGCCGCGACGCGGCGTCCGACGCTGTCGACATAGGTCGCTCGCGGCCCGGTTTCGGCGCCACCGAACTCCTCCACCAGCTTCGGGTGATCCTGCTGAGCTTCCTGCACATAGCGCGGGCTGATCCCACGGCCGGCGATCTGGGCCGAGGCCGCTACGGGCGACGCCACCATCGCGGCAGTGCCGAGCAGGAGGAACATGGAACGCATAACCAACCTCTCACATTCGCTATGGGCACGTAACTGACCCTCGCGTCTTTGAACGTGAGATTAAGGTGGTGGGTTCCTGCTGTGGCCGTCAGGCCATGGACAGATATTTGGCGCGCCGCTGCCGGAGTAGCTCGTCCCCGCCCAGCGCGGAACAACCTTTCAGCTCCTCGACGATCGCTTCCTTGAGGTTCCTGATCGCAAGGCCGGGATCGCGATGCGCACCGCCAAGCGGCTCGGTCACGATCCGGTCGACGACGCCGAGCGCCTGCTGGTCCTGGGCGGTGATCTTCATCGCCTCGGCGGCGTCAGCAGCCTTGTCCGCGGTCCGCCAGAGGATCGAAGCGCAGCCTTCCGGCGAGATCACCGAATAGACCGCATGTTCGAACATCAGCACGCGGTTCGCGGCCGCAATCGCCACTGCCCCGCCGCTTCCGCCCTCGCCGACGATTACGGCGATCATCGGCACCTTCAACTCGAGGCATTCCTGCGTGGAGCGCGCGATGGCTTCAGCCTGCCCTCGCTCCTCAGCCTCGACACCGGGAAAGGCTCCCGGAGTGTCGACCAGGCTGACGACCGGCAAACCAAAGCGGTCGGCAAGTCGCATCAGGCGGATGGCCTTCCGATATCCTTCCGGCTTCGCCATCCCGAAATTGTGCTTCAGGCGCGACGCGGTGTCGTCGCCCTTCTCATGGCCGAGTAGCAGGACCTTGCGGCCGTCGATCGTCGCGAGCCCGCCGAGGATCGCGGGATCGTCCGCGAACGAGCGGTCGCCCGCGAGCGGCACGAAATCGCTCGTGAGGCCCGCTACGTAATCCTTGAAGTGCGGCCGCTCCGGATGCCGGGCAACCTGTGCCTTCTGCCAGGGCGACAGCTTTGAATATGTGTCGCGCAGCAGCTTGGCCGACTTGGCCTCCAGCTTGCCGATCTCCGCGTCCAGGTCGAGCTCACCGGAGTTCGCCGTTTCCTTGAGCTCGGACACGCGGGCTTCGAGCTCGGCAATCGGCTTCTCGAAATCGAGGTACGTCTGCATTGCGCGTTCGGGTAGGGTGGAGGTTCCGTTACGTCAACGACGGTCGGCGAGCGGATGGCGGGTATTCACCAGTTCGATCAGCCGCGCGCTGTCGACGTGCGTGTAGATTTGCGTGGTCGCGATGTCGGCATGGCCGAGCAGCGACTGGACGACGCGAAGATCCGCTCCGCCCGAGAGCAAGTGGGTCGCGAAAGCATGGCGAAGCACGTGCGGGCTGATCCGTTCGGGCGGGATTCCGGCGTCTGCCGCCATGGTCCGGACGATCTGATAGAGGCGCATCCGGCTGAGGTGCGACTTGCCGCTCGGGAACAGCCAGAGCGACGAGGACGGCACGTCCTCGCGCCAGCGAACCACGGCCTGCTCGGCGCGGCTGGAGATCGGGACAAGCCTTTCCTTCGAGCCCTTGCCTTGAAGGATCAGGAACGGCTGGCCGACGCGCACCGCACCGCGCGGAAGGCTGACCAGCTCGGTGGCCCGAAGGCCGGAGCCGTAGAGCAATTCCAGAAGCGCGAGGTTGCGAAGAGCGAGATGCTCGCCGCTCGACGCGCGATCCTCGACCGCCTGGAACATCGCGGAGACCTCGTCGGAATCGAGGATCTTCGGAAGCGGCCTCTCGAAGGCGGGGCGCGGGAGCGCTGCCGACGGATCGTCCTGCCTTATGCCCTCGTCGAAAAGAAATCCGTAGAAGCGCCGGAGCGCCGCGGACCGGCGGGCCACCGTCGATGGCGCAAGGTCGCTCCATTTCTTGCCGAGCCCCGACAGCGCGTCGCTATCCGCGTTGCCAAGCACTCCGCCGAGCGATTCCGAGGTCCGTTCGAGATCCGTCCGATAAGCCGCCAAGGTGTTCCGGGACGCCCCTGCCTCGGCAGCCATCATGTCGAGGAAGCGGTCGACCAGCGCCTTGTCTTCGAGGTTCACCCCAAGGTCACGTGCGCGCGAGCGCTTCCGCCGCGATCATTCGCGCCGTGAACTCCAACTGCGTGCGCTTCAGGGCTGCGACGGAGTGGAAGACGTGGGCAGACGGGATCTCGTCGAAGGTCGCCGACTGCATTCCGGTGCCGGTCAGGACGAGCACGGTCCCGGCCTGGCCGAGCGAGGCCGCACGGTCGATCATCCGGGTCCAGATCGAGCGATGACCGATTCGAAGTCCGAAACGGCTGCTCAGCCGGCTCGCCGTTTCCTGATCGATCCGTCCCAGCCCGGCGAGACCCGCGACCAGCAAAGCGCTGCGTCTTTTCCCCTCTGTCTTGTCGCGGTCGATGAAGGCATTGATCCGGCGAACGCCGAGATCGACCGGCGTCCCGTCGGGAGCGCCCAGCGCAAGCATCGCCCAGGCCTGGTCGGCATATTGGTCGTCCATCTGGCTGACCGCACGAGCCCAGCGGGCAGCATCCTTGTCGTAGCCCGCGGCCAGCATTGAGGCGATGAGGTTCGGAGCGTCGGACTGAAGATCCGCGGTCGGCTCGACCATCGCGGCGGCGCGTCCGAGCATGGCGCGCGCGGCCTGAAGCTCCAGGTAATCCGACGACGCACTCCACAGCTTCCGCATCGCGCCGAGCCGCGTGTCCTGGTCCTTGCCGATGAAGGCCTGCCGAAGCTGGAAGGCCGAGGTTCCGGGAATGTCGTCCGGGTCGGTCGAATCGTAAATCAGCGCGTTGAGGTCGGCGAGCGACTGCGACGAGAAGACGCCGAGCCCGGCAGCGATCTGCGCCGATGCGAGACGGTCCTGCGGAGCGATCATCGGCGACGCCGCCTGCCAGGCACGAATCTGGGTCGGGGCGCCCTTGATGAGCCGGTCCGGGAAGGTCATCCCCGTAGCGGTCGCGAGACCGAATCGCCAGTTGTCGATGCGATCGACCGGGCCCCAGTCGATGTCCACGGCGCGGTTCGTGTTTGCTCCTGCGCCGATGACCTTTTGCGCAAGCTCGAGATCGATGCCCTGCATCCGCCCGCGCCGCCGCGCCGCATCGATCTGCGCGTTGGCGGTCTCCGGCTCGCCCGAGAGCGCGGCGCACATGGCGTCGACGATCTGAACGATGTTTCGATCGGTCTTCTGGATGCCCTCCTGAAGCGGGCAGAGGGCCGCGGGGTCCGCATTGGCCAGCGCGCTTTGCACCCCGACCTGGAACATGCGCGGAGTGAATCGGTCTGTGTCCACGCCCGACACGACCATCCGCGCCGCATCCGCCTCGCCCATCTTCAGAAGGAGCCAGGCACGCTCGGCGGTCCAGTCCACGGGGTTGATGTTCCGCGGTGCGAGCGCTTTTGCGAGAAGTGCGTTGCGAAGTGCGATATGCGCCCAGCGTGACGCGAGCGGAGTATCCATCCGCCGCATCAGCGAACCCAGGAATGCACCGCTCGCTCCACGCCACGGGCTTGCGCCGAGACCAAGCTCGACCGGGTCGAGCCGCCCCACGAGCCGCGGGTCGCGCCGTGCAAAGGCCGGATATTCGACAGGCGGAGGAGGCGGTTCAACCTCCGTCAGCTGGTCGGCAGTAAGCTCGACGACCCCGGTTTCGCTCTCACCGGCGGATCCCGACGGAGCAGCCGGACCCGGCGCAGGCGCAGGAGCCGCGGCATTCGACTGGGGAGTCGCATCTTGTGCGAGCGCTGGAAGGGCAATTGCAGCCGCGGCTGCGGCCACGAGCAGTCGGCTAGCTGGCATTGGCCGGTGCGGTCACCTCGGTCTCGATGGTCTTGGTCGGAACTTCGCCCGCCCGGCTGGAGAAAAAGAACATCAGTCCAACGAGGAGAAGGACGAGGACAAGGAGGACAATCACGGCTCGCGGCATCTTAACTCGCGTTTGCTTGGGTCGGGAATGCGACCGCTTTTGCCGCCCCGCCCGCCCGCTGTATAGCCCCGAGCGTGGGAAAGCTGACAGACCGCCTTGACCGTCCGATCGTTCTCGTGGGCCTGATGGGTGCGGGAAAGTCGACTGTCGGACGCCGCCTAGCGAAGCGGCTGGGGCTTCCCTTCATCGATACCGACGCGGCGATCGCCGACGCTGCAGGCTATTCGGCCGCGGAGATTTTCGACCGCTACGGCGAGGCCGATTTCCGGGACGGCGAGCGCCGGCTCGTAGCCCGGCTGATCGACGACGAGGTCAAAGTGATCGCCACCGGCGGCGGAGTCTTCGTCGACCCGCGCACCCGCAAATTGCTCAACGAGCGCGCGATCACGGTCTGGCTCGACGCGCCGGTCGATGTGCTGGCGGACCGGACGGCACGGAGGGACACGCGCCCACTGCTCCGCAACGGCGACCCAAAGGGCACGCTGGAGCGCCTCGCCAAGGACCGCGGCCCATCTTACGCGGAGGCGCACATCCGGATCACCAGCGGCGCGGGAGCGCATCACGACGTCGTCGAATCGATCGTCAGCGCGCTCGACTCGTACCTCAGCGGCGGCGCGGCAAAGCCTTAGGCCGGATTCTTCGCTTCGTCCGGAAGCGAGCGGTCGACAGCGAAACTGCGATCGGACTTGGCGTGGAGATCGCCGGTAACCGTCTGCGCATCGAGCCGCTCGAGATCCCGCTCCCGATATTCGCGCTCCACGCGCTCCGCCTCGCGCTGGGAAATGCCCAGCTTCATCAGCGCCTGGCGGCCCATCACCACCGCACTCTCGTAAAGCTCGCGCTCGCAGACAGCGAGATCCAGCCCGTCGAACTCGATCACCTGCAGGCGGTCATAGACGCGGGCCATGATCGCGGCATGCGGGAAGGAGGTGAACACCGCTTCCAGCTTGTCGCGGGTCAGTTCCTTCGGGTTCTGGCAGAACAATATTCCCTCGGCGGTTTCCGCGCCGGCCGTGCGCAGCAAATCGACGCGAGTCCCGTCGCCGTAATAGACCTTGGTCCCGAATTCCTCGCTGAGCTCGATCTGCGACGGCTTGCTGTCGATGATCGTCACCGGGATGCGCTTGGCCATCAGCATTTGCGCGACGGTCTGGCCAAACCTGCCGTAGCCGACCACAATCGCGTTGGTCTCGGGCGAGAACTCAGGGCCGTCGAGATCGACCGAAGGTTCGGGCAGGCGCTCCAGGATCCAGTCGATCACCTTCATCAGGAACGGCGTCGAGATCATCGTCAGAGTCACGACCGCCGCGAACAGGGACGCGGCTTCAGTCGTGATGAGCTGCGCGGCAGCCGCTTGCCCGAACAGGACGAAGCCGAATTCGCCCGCCTGGCTCAGCAGGAGCCCGAGCCAGATCGCGCGGCCCTTCTTCATCCCGAACAGGAAGGCGAGCCCGGCAATCAGGATCGCCTTCAAGACGATGATGCCGACCGCCAGCCCGAAAACGATTCCCGGACGCGCCGCCACCGCGTTGAAGTCGATCAGCATCCCCACCGACAGGAAGAACAGGCCGAGCAGGATCGAGCGGAACGGCTCGACGTCGCTTTCGAGCTCGTGCCGGTAGGGCGATTCCGCGAGCATCACGCCGGCGATGAAGGCCCCGAGCGCGGTCGAGAGATGCAAACTGTGCATCAGCGCGGCGCTCGCGATCACCGCGAACAGCCCCGCGACGACGAACAGCTCGCGCTCGCCGAGGCGCCCGACGAGGCGGAAGAAGGGATTGAGGATGAAGCGGCCGACGAGGACCAGGCCGACGATCGCTCCAATGGTGTAGAGCGCCAGCATCCCGCCCGACGGCGCGGTCGGATCGACCGGCGCCCGCGACATGGCCGCGATGATGGTGATCATCGGGACGATCGACAGGTCCTGGAACAGCAGGACGGAGAAGGCCCGTTCGCCACGGGGATGGTTGAGCTGACCGGTGTTGCGCAGCATCGGCAGCACCTGCGCGGTCGAGGACAGGCCGAGCGGCAGGCCAATGGCGATGCTCGCTTCGATGCTGAAGCCCAAAGCGAAATGGATCAGCGCGGCGAGCGCCAGTCCGCAGACCATCACCTGCATCAGGCCGAGGCCGAAGATGTCCTTGCGAAGCCGCCAGAGCCTGCCCGGATTGAGCTCCAGCCCGACGAGGAACAGCAGGAGCGCGATACCGATTTCCGACACCGCCATGATCGAATCCGCCTCACCGATCAGGCCGAGCGCATAGGGCCCGATGATCGCGCCGCCGACGATGTAACCGAGGGTCGCACCGAGCCCGAGCTTGCGAAACACAGTGACGAAGAAGAGCGCCGCGCCGAGCATCAGCGCGCCGTCAACCAGCAGGTTGCCGGTCACGGCTTCGGCGGTGGGCGCGGAATTCATCCGCGGACGTTCGTCATTGCAGCGGCCAATGCCCTGAACGGGAGCAGGATCGCGCCATGCCGCGAGCGCCGCGACCGCGCCGGGGCAAGCGCATCGAGCCCCGGCCAGTTTCCGGGATCGTTGCGGCGTTCCGAGAGCCAGCTTTCGAGATCGGTCAGCGCTTCGGCGACCTGCTCGGGCGACCTGCCCGCAGCATTCGCCGCGAGTAGTGACGCGGAGGCCTGTCCGAATGCGCAGGCGTGAACTTCCTGCGAGAGCGCTTGAACACGGCCCTGGTCATCGAGCTGGACCTGCAACCGAAGCGTGCTCCCGCAGGTCGGCGAGCGTTGCTCGGAAGTCCCGTCCACCCGATCGAGCTGGCGCGGCGCCGGCAGCGAGGCCGCCAGCCGCAATATCTCGGTCGTGTAGAGCGGAGCGTTCATTCCCTGCGCCAAGTAGTGCCGGATGCGCCGTCCTCCAACACGATACCCTCGGCCTTCAGCTCGTCGCGGATCCGGTCGGCGGTGGCGAAGTCGCGATTCTTCTTCGCCTCGGTGCGCTCGGCGATGCGGGATTCGATGTTTCCGGAGTCGCCTCCACCCTGGAACCATTCGTCCGCGCTGGCCTGCAGCAACCCGATCAGCGCCGCGCTGGCCTTGAGTACCGCAGGATCTTCGATCGCTGACAGCCGCGACAATGCGAGTGGCGTATTGAGATCGTCGGAAAGCGCATCGATTACACCGGCATTGACCTCGCCCGCCTCGGCATCGCCGACCGCGCGATACAGCCGATCGAGCGTCGCCTTGGCCTGCGCGATCAGATCGTCCGTCCATGCGAGCGGCTGGCGGTAATGCGCGGACAGCAACGCCAGCCGAAGCGTCTCGCCACGGTGTCCCTGCTCGAGCAGCTCCGCCGGAGTAATGATGTTGCCGAGCGACTTGGACATCTTCTCGGTGCCCATGTCGACAAAGCCGTTGTGCACCCAGTAGCGCGCTAGCGGCAGGCCGTGGTGCGCGCAGCGGCTCTGCGCGATCTCGTTCTCGTGGTGCGGGAAAATGAGGTCGAGCCCGCCGCCGTGGATGTCGATCGTCTCGCCCAGGTGCCGCTCGATCATCGCCGAGCATTCGACGTGCCAGCCTGGGCGGCCCCTTCCCCACGGCGAATCCCAGCCGATCACGCCCTCCCCGCTCGGCTTCCACAGGACGAAGTCGGCCGGGTCTCGCTTGTAGGGCGCGGCCTCGACCCGGGCGCCGGCGATCATCGCCTCGCGGTCGCGCTTGCTGAGCGCGCCGTAGTAGGGATCGCTCGTCACGGAGAAGAGCACATGCCCCTCCGCCTCATAAGCGTTGCCGGTCTCGATCAGCCGCTCGATCATGGCGACCATCGCCGGGATTTCCTGCGTGGCATGAGGCGCAATGTCGGGTGGGTTCACACCGAGCGCGCCCATGTCCTCCAAGTAGAATTGCTCGTAGCGCGCGGTGATCACGGACGGATCGACGCCCTCCTTCTCCGCGGAAGCGATGATCTTGTCGTCGACGTCGGTGACGTTGCGCGCATAGACCAGGCTCTTCGGCCCGAACTCGTGACGAATGAGGCGCGCGAGCGTATCGAACACGACCGCCGGCCGGGCATTGCCGATATGCGCGCGGCCGTAGACCGTGGGTCCGCAGACATACATGGTGATCCGCTGCGGGTTGAACGGAACGAACGGCCGTTTCTCGCGGGTCATCGTGTCGTGAAGGCGGATCACTCTTTATTGTCCTCGATGCTTGTCGCAGAGCCCTTGCGGCGGGTTTCGACCCAGTCGACCACGGCGCGCCCGCTGGCGTTCAGTAAAGGATAGGTGCGCGAGTTGCGCATCCATTCAGGCCTCGGCTCGTCCGGACCATAGATGAGGTCGGTAGCGAGGTTGGCGACCAGGAAGAACAGGGTCGCGGCGAGTAGCCCCTTCAGCATCCCGAAGCCGCCGCCGAGCACGCGGTCGAACGGCCCGAGGACCGACGTCCGGCTTTTCTTCCCAAGCGACCGCGCCAGAAGCTTCATGAACAGGAAGCTCGGCAGGAACAGGATGACGAAGGCGAGCACCGCCCCACCGGTCGGAGTGCCGACAGGACCGACCAGCGCTTCCGACACCGGCGTGTGGAACAAGCGGAGCATGACGATCGCCACCACCCAGGCGAGCAGCGACAGCATTTCGTGCACCAGCCCGCGGACGAAGCCGATCATGGCTCCCCCACCCAGTAGGACGATGACGAAGATATCGAGCGCGCTCATTCGGAAGCGGCTAGCGGACTCTTCCCGATACGAGAAGAGTCGGTGTCGAGTAGCGATCGACGAAAGAAAACCCAGGACGAACGAAGGGGCCGCCCGTTTCCGGGCGACCCCTCAACCTCACACAAACGGTTTGTTACTCTGGCGCTTCGTTGTCGTGGATGAAGGCGATCACCGTTCTGGCGTCATTCACTGCGGTCGAGAACGCGTCGAAGCCGGTCTGGGTGTAATCGACGCTCTTGAACACGGCATCGTAAATGTTGACCGACGTCGGCACGTAAGTCCCGTCCGTCTGCTTCACCAAGATGGTAATCATGTCGCCGTCATAGGCATCCGAACGGTCGTAGGTGTACGAGCTGTAGTCCATCGACGAATAGGTCACGTCGCCGGTCTTCACCGTGTTGATGCCGAGGATGGCGTTCATGTAGGCGACCGCATCCGGGCTGAGCGTCGTGTACTTGTCCGCCGCCGCAGCAAAGAGGCCGGTGGCAGCCTGCAGGTCTTGCGACGTGAACGTCCCGTCTACGAGGTAGTCGAGTTCGGTTCCGGGCAAGTCGGTAACGCCCGGAATGGTCCCAGTCGTCATGAGCGCCACGTAAAGCGCCAGATTCTCCAGCGGTGCGTCGATCGTCTTGGTGCCGTCAGCCGTTGTCACGACCAGGCGTCCGGCAGCGTCGAGCGAGATTGCCGTTGCGCTGTTGAGCAGCGTGACGACTTCCGATGCACGGCGATCGAGAACCGACGTGGGCGAGCGACCGACGTTGAGCCGGCTAAGCTCGACTGCGACGGCCAGTGACGGGTCGATCGGAGCACCCTCCGCATCGAGTGGGATCAGGTTTCCGTTCGCGTCGATCGGCTGGACGAAACCGGCAGAGTTGAGGATCGGCACGCCATTGTCGTCACGAAGAATGACGTACATATCGCCGTAGATGTCGCCGCGAGCCGTTCCGGCAGTGCCGGGCTTTTCGCCCCGGTCGTTTTTGCCTCCCTTTGCTCCTGCCCATGTCGGCCGGTCGGAATCTTCCTCCGCAGCCGTACCGATATCGCGGAAGATGTCGTCCATGCTCTTGTGGCCCTGGCCGGCGGATTCGCCGGGCTTGCGGCCCTGGCCCTTCTTTTGGCCGCTATCCGTCGACTGATGGCTGCTGTCGTCGTGCGACGTGCTGCTGTCGTGCCCGCTGCCGCCGCTGTGCTGGAACGAAGCAAGGACCAGCGGTGCCGGCTTCGCCATTCCTGCACCCGACACCGAAAGCGCGACTGCCGCCGTTGCGACGGTCAGGAATGACAGACACCTGGAATAAGTCATTTGGAAATGCTCCCCATTGCACTCTGTTGATGATTGCCAGCAGTGCCTTTCCGTTACGCTCCCGGAAATAGGGAGTTTTCCGCTAAGTATTTCTACGGAAGCGATTAAATGCCCTGGGCAATGCCAAGGCGAAAGATGCTGTCGCGATGGTCGAAGTGGTCGGAGTTACTCTCGCCATATTCGACGTCGTAGCCGCCGTAGTTGGTCGTCGAATAATCGAGGCGAACGCGTGTACTGGCGCCCACGCCGACTTCCAGCCCTCCGCCGATCCTAAGCCCGCTCCGGGTTCTCTCTGAGAGAACCGAATCGCCAGAGGTGGCATAGGGAATCCGGAACCTGGTCCAGGCAGGCCCGACGCGGCCGTAAAGCATCGCGGACTTGCTGATCAGGAATCCCGCGCGCGCGGAGGCTCCCAAGGAATATTGCCGTTCGGTCGAATAGACCCGGCCGTTGGGATCGCGTTCGATATTCCAGTCGACGCCCGAAATCTCGCCTTCGGCCTCGGCGCCGAGATAGAGGCTCCGCCAGGTCGCACCGAAGCCGGCGAAGACTCCTGCCACGGGTCCAAGCCCCGCTCGCTGGATGTCGATGGCCTGGCTCTTTTCGCGAACGCCCAGGTTGCGGCTGACGAGAGCGCCGTGGCCCACCTGGATCCCCAGATAGGCTCCGCCGAATTGGGTCGCCTTGACCGCAATCTCCTTCGCCGGAGCGCCCAGGCGAATGCCGGCGCCGAGACGGAATTGCCCCTCGGTGGATGACATGTTGTCGTCGCCTCTGCCCGACGGGACATCGATGTCGTTGAAGGAGGTCAGGGCATATTCGGCGCGAACGAAACCGCGGGCGCCTGCGGTTGCTTCCGCGCCGACGCCGAGTTCCACGCCGGTATGCCATTTCTTGCGGTCGGAGCTGTAATCGAACAGGTCATACCGGGTTCGCAGCTGTGTGCGGTTCAGGCCAACGCGGCCGTAGAGGAGATCGCGCGACGGGGTCATCCAGCCGGCCCGTCCTGCAATCCCGACGCTTGCTCTCTTGTCGACCGAGAAGACGCGCTCGGCGACGTGGAGCCAATCGGGCCCGCCTGCCGAGCCCAGGATCTCAGCACCAAGATAGGCGCTCCCGATCGTCGTGCCGTAGCCGAGCATAGCCCCGCCGGCGAAGCCGTTATCGCCGAAGTCCGCCGTGTTCGTGCCCTGTCCCCGCGGCCCGTCGAGGCCGGTAACCAGCGCTCCATGAGCACCGAACAGGCCCGCGTACAGTCCTGCGGGCACGGTGTCGTCGAAGCCGAGGGCTCCCGGGTCGCCGGTGTAGCGGGGACGCAAATCCGCCCCCAGCCGAAGCATCAGCCTGTTCTCGTCATAGTCGAAGCCGGCCGCGTTCGAGGTGCGCTGAGACAGGCTGTAGTTCAGACCGGTGTAGATGCGGGGGTTGAGCCAGTATCGGAACCACAGATCGCTTCCGATCACGAATTCCGCACGGGGATCGCCATGATATTCATATTTGAACCCGGAAAGGGTCAGCCCGGTCTGGACGCGAGGGTGAGGATTCGCGGTTAAGGTCAGGCTTCCCGATGTCAGCAGGTACGAAGACGCACCGGGCAGAGTGGTCTCCTCGACCGAACGGTCCAGTCGGAAAGTGGCGGCAAGCCCGCGCGGGCCCGTCCAGTTGACGAGCGCGCCTGCGTCCAGCGTCGCGACGTCCTTCAAGCGCGGATCGTCATAATCCTGCCCGAGATAGCCGGCGAAGAATTCCGCGTTCAGGCTCGGTGAAAACGTCTTGCGCACTCCGGCGACAAGGGACCCGCCCCTTGAGTCTCGCCGAAACCCGAAATCATCGACGCGCTGACGATATTCCCTTCGGTCCCAGGCGCCCTGGACGAAGATGTCGGTGCCGTCCGCGACTGCGTAGGCCATTCGCGCCCCGAGCTCGACCTGCGAGCGGTCACGGTCGTTGTTGTTAATCGAGCCTCCCTCGGCAGCGACGTCCTGAAAATCGAAGCGGTTGAACTGGACCGCCGGGCGAAACGTGAACTTCCCGGCGCGGGCAATCATTCCTCCGAAGAGGTACAGCCGCTCAAACTTGGTTGGCTCGAGCCCGTTTTCCGCCTCGGGCGACGACCGGCTTTCATGCTCCCACTGATATTCTGCACCACCGAGCAAAGTGACGTTTCGAGAAGCCCGGACCCGGCCGTCCGCTCCCAGCAGCCAGTCGTCGTAATTCTCGCTTTCGACATCGGCATGCCGGCCAAGCTCGCCCTCGCCGCGCAGGGTGAGCCGGTCCTGGCCCTCACCGAAGGTTACCCGGGCCGTGGGCCTGATCACGAAGATGAAGTCATCGACCTCGCGGTTGCGGGTGGCGAAGAGATTGTCGGTGTACCCGCCGGAAATATCGATCCCCAGATCGATGGTCGGCGACCTGGAAGCAGGACCGGGCGGCGTTGGTCCGGCGGCCTCCTGCGCAAGTGCAGGCGCTGCGACAAGCATCGCGCAGGACGACAGCATCAGGCGGGCAAGTGCACCGCGGCCTTTGCAAAAACTGATCGATTGGTACCCCATGCGTCTTGGATACCAACTGCGGCGCGCCGCGCATTACGAACAATCCCGTAGGAAAATCAGCGCCCGAGGATCTGGTCCACCAATGCCCGAACGTTGCCGAAATGTGCCGTTGCGATGCCTTCTGCGCCCTTCACTCCCGGGGGGACTAGCGCCTTTTCGAAGCCGAGCTTGGCCGCTTCCTTGAGGCGCAAGCCGGAATGCGCGACCTGGCGGATTTCGCCTGACAGAGCGATCTCGCCGAGAATGATGCACTCGTTTGGGATCGGACGTTCGGACAGCGCCGATATGAGGGCGGCGGCGACGGCGAGGTCGGCGGCGGGGTCGGTCAGGCGATAGCCGCCGGCGACGTTGAGATAGACTTCCGCCGTCCCGAAGCTGAGGCCGCAGCGCGCTTCGAGCACGGCGAGGATCATCGCCAGCCGTCCGCTGTCCCAGCCGACTGCAGCGCGTCGCGGCGTTGCGCCGGTGGCAAGCCGAACGGTCAGTGCCTGGATTTCGACCAGCACGGGGCGGCTTCCTTCCAGTGCCGGGAAGATGCTCGTCCCGCTTACCGGCTCGCCGCGCTGGGTGAGGAAGAGAACCGAGGGGTTCGGCACCTCGGCCAGACCCTCGCGCTCCATCGCGAAGACGCCGATCTCGTCGGTGCCGCCGAAGCGGTTCTTCATTGCCCGGAGGATTCGATACTGGTGGCTGCGCTCGCCCTCGAAGCTGAGCACCGTATCGACCATATGCTCGAGCACGCGCGGGCCGGCGATGGTGCCGTCCTTGGTGACGTGGCCGACGAGGACGACGGCCGTGCCGTGCTCCTTCGCAAAACGGACAAGCTCCTGCGCCGAGGCGCGAACCTGGCTGACCGTGCCGGGCGCGCCTTCGATCAGGTCCGAGTGCATGGTCTGGATGGAATCGATGACGAGGAGGTCCGCGCCGCCATTGCCGCCGAGGGTCGTGAGGATGTCGCGGACCGACGTCGCCGCCGCGAGCCGCACCGGCGCCTTGCCGAGGCCGAGGCGGACGGCGCGCAAACGCACCTGCTCCGCCGATTCCTCGCCCGACACGTAGATAACGTTGCGCCCCTTGGTCGCGAGATCGGCGCAGACCTGAAGCAGCAAGGTCGACTTGCCGATGCCCGGGTCGCCGCCGACGAGCATCGCCGAGCCGGGAACGATGCCGCCACCGAGCGCACGATCGAACTCGGCTATGCCCGTCGAAATCCTCTCCGGCAGCGCGACTGGATGATCGAGCCCGACCAGCTGGATCTGCCGCCCGCCGCCTTGAAGGTTATGCTTGGCGGCGAAGATGCTGGAGACCTCGGCAGCCTCCTGCACCAAAGTATTCCACTCCGCGCAGTCCGCGCACTGTCCTTGCCAGCGGGCCGTCACCGACCCGCAAGCCTGGCAGACGTAACGGGTCTTCGGCTTGGCCATCCTGCTCCGATCCTAACGGAACGAAGCAAGAACACAAGGCATCAAAACACCGCCTCGGCCTTGCTGCCCATCATCTGCTGGCGGACCAGCGGAATCGGCGGGCCTCCGAAGCTGAGGAACTGGTCGTGGAATGCCTTCCACGCACTTTGCCCACCACGGCTGGCTGCCCAGTCGTCGCGCAGCTTGCGGATCATCAGCTTGCCCATCGTGTAGTTGAGATAGGCCGGATCGTAGGTTCCGCGCGCCGCCTGCTGCTTCGCATTGCCCTCGTCCTGATAGCACTGGTTGCGGAACAGGTCGTAGCTCTGCTGCTGGGTCATCGAGCCGGTGTGCATTCCGATCGACGACAGGAAGCGGCAGTCGCGCAGGAGCGCGTTCGACAGCTGCCCGATCAGGATCTCGTCCTTGCCGTCGCCGAGGCCCGAAACGCGCATCATCTCCTCGGTGTAGTGGGCCCAGCCCTCCGCGAAGGCGTAGCCGACGAACACCCGGCCGAACATCTCCTTCGACCGGTTGGCGTGGAGGAAGTTGAGGAAGTGGCCCGGCCACACCTCGTGCACCGAAGTGAACAGGAGATCCGCCTTGCCGGGGATGTACGCGTCCCGCATCGCCTTGGTCCACGTCGGGTCCGGCGGCGAGATGTAATAGACCGACGGCAGGTTCTTTTCGTACGGCCCCGGGATGTTGATGTAGGCGCTGTTCTGCCGGTTGTAGGGCGGCGATTCTTCCACCTTGGCTTCCTCCGGCCCCGGGATCGTCACGATGTCGTGATCGATGATGAACTGCTTCAGCATCGGCAATTGGCGCCGCGCCTCGGCGACCGGCCCGCCCACCGGCTTGTCGGAATTCATCTTGGCCATGCAGCCTTCGATTGTCGCCCCGGCCGCGTAGCGAGCGCAGGCTTCCTTCAGCAGCTTCTGGTTGGACTCGAGGTCCGCGCGGCCGATCTTCTCGAGCTCTTCGACCGGGGTCGTCACCATCTCCGTGTCGGCGAGCATGCGCTGATACTTCTCCTCGCCGAGCGCGAAGTTCGGCTTGGCGGAGGCGCGCTGGCTTTCGACCCAGGCGACCGTGTCCTTCATCGCTTTGACGGCGTTGTCGGACGCGGTCTTCAGCGCCTTCTGGTCCTCGTCGGTGCCGACGCCTTTCCAAGCGGCCGCTCCGTCGCCCGGATAATATTCGACGAAGCCGCCGAACGCATTTTTCGCATAGTCGACGAAGCTGGTCGCCATCGGGGTCTTGATGTTCGCGCGCATCTGCTCGGTCGCGCGCGGGACGTTCTGGAGAAACTTGATGTACGCCTTCAGTCGCTGTTCCTTCGGCGCATAGGGAACGGTGATGTAGACCGACGGGTCGATGAAATTGAGGTAGGCGGCCGGATTGTTGTGCAGCTGATCGGCGCCCTGCGGGTCGATCCAGAACAATTGGCCCTTGGCGACGGCGACGAGATAGTCGCGCTCGTACTGCTGCTCCTTGGTCAGCTTGTCGTTGGAGAAGCCTTCCGCGTTGGCGATCACCTTCTTCAGCCGGGCGACTTCGCCGTCGATTGCCGCCTGCGACAGGTCCGCGATCTGGCCGTCATATTCGTGCCGGCCCTGCATGACCGCGAAACCGGGGTTGGCCTTGAATGCCGCCTCGATGAAGCCGTTGACGAAGGCCGGCCAGTCGCCGGACGGCGTTTCGGCCGCGGTCCCGGACTGATTGGACGTTTCCTGCACCCGGCAGCCACCCATGGCCACCGCCGCAACTGCAACCGACGCGATCAGAAATTTGCGCATACACCTCTCTCCTTGGCGCGGCCCGCGTAGAGCGCACCACCAGTGACGGCAAGCGCATGGGTTAGCGAAGCAGGGGCGGATACGATCCCGCCCCTGCAGCGACCGAGAGGCTAACGCATATCCTCTTCGCGCCGGAGGTTCTCCTGTTCATCCTGAGGCGGAAGCTTCGCCGGCGCATCGACGACAATCGACAGTTCGCCGACGATCACCGGCACTTTCGGCACGATCCTCCTCGGATCATCTCGGCCTTCGAGACCAGAAACCGGAACGAAGACGAGCTGCATTCTCGCTGGATCCTGTCCTCTCGCCGGATCGATCGGAAATACGAATTCCGCCGGATGGAAGTGCTGCCCACGATCCCGGAGCCCGGCACTGAACAAAGCGAACAGGCCAACAAAGCTGCGCTCGCTGGGCGTGAAGCCGGGCGGGCCGACGTGTACCTCCCAACTCACGCCGGGGTTCGTCGCTGCTTCGACGCCGCCGATGCGGAGGGCAAGCCGCTGTCCCGATTGAAGCGCCCGAGCGATCCGTTCCCTCGCTTCCGGAGGAGGAGGGGGAATTGGAATGCGGATCGGGCCTCGCCGAAGCTGAAACGGCCGCCGGATCTCGACCAGGATGGCCCGGTCCCAAATGATGTCGAATGGACGTCTGAGGCAATATTGGTTGAACTGCGGAGGCTCGCCTTCGTAGGCGTAGCTCAGCTGGTTCGCCGCGCGAATGACCTGGCAACCCGACATGGTCACCGGCTGGCAGCACTCGTCGAAGAAAGTGTACTTCAGCGCCTTCCACGGGGCATCGCCCAAGGGATTGCCGCGGCCGCCGCCCTGCGCAAGCCAGAGGTTCCAGAGCCGATCGATCTGCGCGTGGTGAATCCAGAATACGGCATCTGTCGCCGCCGTCGGAACCGAACCCATATTCCCGCCGATGGTGACGTGGACGCTCCCGTGCGGACCCCCGTCGATCGACGATTGCGCGTTGAAGTAATCGGTAAGCAGAAATGCGTTGGAGACGGCCGTCGCGAGATTGGTCGAAAGTGCGGCTCCGCCATTAATGGTCGCGTTTCGCGTGCTGTCGAACAACACGCCTGCTGAATCCCGGAACGGTGCCGGAATCGCGCGTTGGCCGGGATTGGTCCAATCCCAATAAGGAATGGCCCAATCGTACATTCCCGACTGTTTCCGAACGATCCGCTCGAAGAAGTGCAGGTACATGCGGTGCCAGGCCCAGAAGAAGCGCGGGTCCTGGTGGCAGGTGTTCCACGACGGCAGATTTCGCGGGTCGAATGTGCCGTGAATGGCGGCCTGATAAAACCAGCTGCACGGGTTGGTGTCCGGTAGCGCCCGCATCTTGGCGATAGCCGTCCGGTATCCACGAAGGATGGGATCGTTGGCCGCCATGGCAGAGGCGTTGCGCCGCAGCGCCGGACCTGCCGCGAAATCTGCAAGAGCCGGAAAACCCGGAAAGACCTGAGTCCCAGCGACGAGAGTAGTCGCCGCTCCTGCCTTAAGGAAAGTTCGTCTTCCGAAGTAATTGTTCATCAAAGCCTCCATGATCCTATTGTCTAGATACATGGCCGCAAGTCGTGGATTTCGCCGAGACTGGGCCCAACGAACTTTGCAGTTTTCACGCTTTTCCGAGCAGTTCTTGTTTAGCTTAAAAGCAACATTGGAGCGACAGGATAATTTGTCCCGTTTTAATGCGTTCGATCTACTATCGGCCCACCGCGTCAGGCTGATTGCGCGGTGGTCACTCCCTCTCTAGGGGCGTGACCAGTGACCCCGGCCCCGCTCAGAATCCCGGACTATCGCGCGTTCTGGCTTTCGCGCCTGGCGACGACGATTGCGCAGATGGCGATGGTCATCGTTATCGGCTGGCAGGTCTACGACATCGCCCGCGAGACGATGGGAATCCGCGAGGCGGCGTTCCAGCTGGGGCTGGTCGGGCTCGTTCAGTTCGTGCCCCTGTTCGTTCTCACGCCGATCAGCGGATGGGCGGCCGACCGGCTCGACCGCCGCTACATCGCCCGGGCGGTCATCTCGCTGGAATGCCTGTGCGCGCTCATCCTGTTCAGCGCGACCTGGGGCGGGTTCATCAGCATCCCGATCCTGTTCGGGGTAGCCGCTTTGCTTGGCGTTGCGAGGGCGTTCGCGGGCCCTGCACTCGGAGCGCTGGCGCCCAATCTCGTCCCGAAAGAGATCCTGCCCCAAGCCATCGCCCTGAGCTCGGCCGCCTGGCAGACCGGTGCGATCGCTGGCCCGGCGATCGGCGGCATCCTCTACGACGTCACTCCCCATTTTCCTTACGCGTTCAGCGCGATCCTGTTCGCCTTCTCGACGGTCTGCCTGTTCACGATCGGACCGATCCAGCGCTCGGCGCTGAAGCCCGGAAGCCCGATCAAGCAGATGGCCGATGGCCTCTCCTATGTTCGCCGCAACCGGCTGGTGCTCGGCGCGATCACGCTCGACCTGTTCGCGGTGCTTCTCGGCGGAGTGACGGCGATGCTGCCCGTCTATGCGCGCGACATCCTGCAGGTCGGCGCCGACGGGCTTGGACCGCTCCGTGCGGCCCCAGCGGCGGGTGCGACGCTCACCGCGATCTTCTTTTCGATCCGGCCGCTCAGGACCGATGTCGGCGTGAAGATGCTGTCGGCGGTCGTCGTGTTCGGCGCAGCGACGGCGACCTTCGGTTTCTCGACCTTCTATCCGCTGTCGCTGGCGATGCTGGCGTTGCTCGGGGCGGCCGACATGTTCTCCGTTTATATCCGCCAGTCGCTGATCCAGCTTCACACGCCTGACGAAATGCGCGGGCGCGTTGCCGCCGTGTCCACGCTTGCGATCTCGGCTTCCAACGAGCTCGGCGAGACTCGGAGCGGATTCACCGCCGCGTTGCTCGGCCCGGTCGCGGCGACTGTCGCCGGCGGCGTTGCGGCCATCGTCGTCACCCTGATCTGGGCAGGCCTGTTCCCCCAGCTTCGCCGCGCCCGCACTTTCGAGCTCCCCGACGAGCCGCCGCCCGAAGAAGCAACCGTCATTGCTGGCGGGGCCTGACTTGCAAGTGAAGAGCGTAAACCCGAACTAGCCGCCTCGAACCAGAAGGAGAGCCTCGGCATGAAGGCGAACAGCATTCTCGAGACCATCGGAAACACGCCCCACATCCGGATCAATCGCCTGTTCGGCGACAAGGCCGAAGTCTGGATCAAGTCTGAACGCTCCAACCCTGGCGCGTCGATAAAGGATCGCATCGCGCTCTCGATGGTCGAGGACGCCGAGCGCAGCGGAAAGCTGAAGCCGGGTGGGACGATCGTCGAGCCGACCTCCGGCAATACCGGCATTGGCCTCGCGATGGTCGCCGCGGTCAAGGGCTATCGCCTGATACTCGTCATGCCCGACAGCATGAGCGTCGAGCGCCGCCGCCTGATGCTGGCCTATGGCGCCGAGTTCGAGCTGACCCCGCGCGAGAAGGGCATGAAGGGTTCGATCGCTCGTGCGCAGGAGATCATCGAAGCGACCGCCAATTCGTGGATGCCTCAGCAATTCGAGAATCCGGCGAACGTCGAAGTTCACCGCCGCACGACCGCGCAGGAAATCCTGGCCGATTTCCGCGACAATCCGCCCGATGCGCTGATCACCGGCGTCGGCACCGGCGGGCACATCACTGGCTGTGCCGAGGTGCTGAAGAAGGAATGGCCGAACCTGAAGGTCTTCGCAGTCGAGCCGACGCTTTCGCCCGTGCTTTCGGGCGGCGAGCCGGGCCCGCACCCGATCCAGGGAATCGGCGCCGGATTCATCCCGGCGATCATGGATACGAGTTTGCTTGACGGGGTGATTAAGGTTGAGCCGAGCGACGCCAAGGAAATGGCGCGCCGGGCCGCTCGGGAAGAAGGCATATTGATCGGGATCTCGTCGGGTGCGACGCTGGCCGCGATCAAGCAGAAGCTACCGGAATTGGGCGATAATTCGCGTGTCCTCGGTTTCAATTACGACACCGGCGAACGCTATTTGTCGGTGCCGGACTTCCTTCCTGAGGAAAGTTAGTAAAGGGCCCTTAACCTTGTTCCTTAGCCGGGGCGTTAACGCCCTCTGGCTTAAAAACCTTCGTTAGCGGGGCAAACCCGCGATGAAGGTCCTGGAATGCGCAGAGCTCGGTTCGCGAGAGCGGTCGAAAATATCGAAGGAGAAGCCCAGACGGTCTCCATAAGGGAGGCGCTCTGGTTTGGCGTGCGCGCGCCCGAGACCAGCGACGAAGCGTCGCTCTCCGACTGGCGCGTTGGCGGTCTCGATCATGTCGCCCTTCTGCTCGGCGTCACGCACCTGCTCATCATCGGCGCATGCACGGCGCTCTTCCAGACGCGTGGTTTCGGCATTACCTCGGACAACCCCCTGATTCCGGCAGCGCTCGTCATCCTCTGCGACATCGTCGCGGCCGCGCTGTTGATGAACCGAAAGCGGCTCAACCTTTCATCGCATATGGTCGTTCGCGGCCTCTGCGTTTATCTCGCAATCGTCGGGGTACTCTGGACCTGGTTCGGCGTCTCTGTGCAGGACGACGCGTTCATTTATCCGATCGCCGCCGCACCGATCGCAATGAGCGCCGGCATCGCAATGGGCGCGGTCGTTTCCATCCAGTCCCCGCCCCTGATCATCACGAACATGCTCACGTCGGCGTTCGCGGCGATCATGCTCTCGCAAGGCCTGCTCGTGCCGGTCGCGGTGGAGATCCTGTCGCTGGCGCTGGTTGCCTACAGTATTGCCGGTTCGCGCAGCTTCATGCGGGCCGGCCGCCGCAGGCTCAACCTCGATGCCGAAGCCCGCAAGGCGCTCAATTTCGTCGAGGAATTCGAAAACAGCGGCCGCGGCTGGTTCTGGGAAACCAACGCTGAAGGCACGCTCTCCTACGTATCGCAGCAGCTCGCCGACGATTTTCGTGTCGAAGCTCCGGAGCTCTTGGGCCGGCAATTCTCCGACCTCCTGTCGGCCGAGACCAGCCATGGCAAGACGCTCGGCTTCCACCTTTCGGCGCGATTCCCATTCTCCGACGTCGTGGTGACCGCAGCGAGCGACGAGGACATTCACTGGTCGCTGTCCGGCAACCCGATCTTCGACGAGCGTGGACGCTTCCTCGGATTTCGCGGCATCGGCACCGACCTCACCGAGCAGCGCCGGTCCGAGCAGGAAATCACAAGGCTTGCACGCTTCGATTCCCTGACCGGACTGCCGAACCGAGCGATGATGCGCCAGACGCTCGACGAGGCGCTTCGCAACGCGTCGAGCCGGCAGAAAGGCTGCGCGCTGTTCCTGATCGATCTCGATCGATTCAAGAACGTCAACGACACGCTCGGCCACCCGGTCGGCGACGCACTGCTGCGGCAGGTCGCGGATCGGCTGAAGTTGGCAATGGGTGACCACGGGCAGGTTGGCCGCCTAGGCGGGGACGAGTTCAAGGCCGTGCTCCCGGGCCAGGTCGACATCGGACTTCTGGAATCCCTCGCCCGGACCATGATCGAGCAGGTTTCGCGGCCCTACATCATCGAAGGGCACCGGGTCGTCATCGGCGCATCGGTCGGAATCTCCATCGGCGATCCTGGACGCTGTACTGCCGACAGCCTGATCCGCGACGCCGATCTCGCGCTCTACGCAGCAAAGGATGCGGGCCGCGGTAAGCATTGCTTCTACGAGCAGGCCATGCACACGGAGGCATCGGACCGCCAGGTGCTCGAGAATGACCTTCGCCAGGCGATCGACAAAGGCGAGCTGTGGGTCGCCTATCAACCGATCGTCCGCACCGCCGGCGAGGAGATTTCCGGCTTCGAAGCGCTGGTGCGATGGGATCACCCGGTCCGGGGCCGGATCTCGCCCGACAAGTTCATCCCGCTGGCCGAGGAATGCGGCCTCATCCCGCGCATCGGGACCTGGGTGCTCGAGGCCGCGCTTGAGGAGGCGGCCCGCTGGCCCGACCAGGTCCGCATCGCGGTCAACCTGTCTCCGATCCAGTTCAACGATCCGGGAATCGTCGACATCGTGTCCAATGCACTGACGCGCACCGGAGTCCGGGCGAACAGGCTGGAGCTGGAGATCACCGAGGGCGTGTTCCTCGCGGAAGGCGATTCCACCGACGACACGTTTGCCAAGCTGAAAGATCTTGGCGTGCGCCTGGCGCTGGACGACTTCGGCACCGGTTACAGCTCGCTCGGCTATTTGAAAAAAGCGCCGTTCGACAAGATCAAGATCGACCAGAGCTTCGTCCGCGGTGCGGCGTCGAAGACGAGCCGAAACAGCGCCATCATCCGCGCCATCGTCACGCTCGCCGACAGCCTGCAGATGGAGACCTGCGCCGAGGGCGTCGAAACCCATGACGACCTGCACCTGATCCGCGATCTCGGCTGCAGCCACATCCAGGGCTATATCTTCGGCAAACCCATGGAAGGAGAGTCGGCGCGGGCGCTGGCTTCGAAGGCAACGGTGGTTCCGGACGGCTATCAGTCCCTGCGCGAGCCGCGCCAGCGGCTGATGCGCCGGGCGATGGCCTCGATCGACGGAGAAGTCTGCGAGGTCCGCCTCCGGAATATCTCGGCGATGGGCGCGCTAGTCGAATGCAGTCGCTCAGTGGCTCCGGGCACGCGCGTTGCGATGGACATCGTCGGCGCAGGCCCGATCGAGGGCACGGTCCGCTGGGCCCAGTCCGGCAAGTTCGGCGTGCAGTTCAACGACGTCTTCGTGATGTCGAGGCTCGCGCCGAAGAAGGAAAAGCTCAATGACGTCCAGATGCTCCAGCCCTGGTACGTCGGCCAGAAAGCCGCGTCCTAGAACGCCTCTTCCGGAAGCTTCATGATCGCTTCCGCCCCAGCCTCGACCTGGCGGCGGAGCGCAGGCGCTAGCGGAAGCTCACGCTCGGCATAGAAGCGCGCCGTAATCAGCTTGGCTTCGTGGAAGTCACGGTCGCCCGAGCCGTTGGCGGCAAGCGGGCCGGAGACTTGCACCATCTTCAGCCACATCCAGCCGAGCACGACGAGGCCCATCAGTTCCATGTACGGATAGGCGCCCGCCCCCGCATTGTCGGGATCGGCCATGCCGTTCTGGGCGAGCCACATGGTCGCGCGCTGGAGTTCGCCGACTGCCGGCTCGAGCGCTGCGCCCATGCCCGCCGGGTCGCCGGCCGCCTTCGCGACGGCGATGTCCTCCGCCAGGGCTGCAAAAAAGGCGCGCACCGCGCGACCCCCGTCCTTGGCCAGCTTGCGTCCAACGAGGTCCATCGCCTGGATGCCGTTGGTGCCTTCGTAGATCTGGGCGATGCGGGCATCGCGAACGAACTGCTCCATGCCGTGCTCGCGAATGTAGCCGTGGCCGCCGAACACTTGCTGCGCGAGCACCGCCGCCTCGAAACCCTTGTCGGTGAGATAGCCCTTGATGACCGGAGTGATGAGCGAAACGAGGTCGTCCGCCGCCTGCCGCTCTTCCTCGGTCGGCGCCTTGCGCGACAAATCGACCTGAAGCGCTCCCCACAGGATCAACGCGCGCGCCGCCTGGTTGAACGTCCGCATTTCCATCAGCATCCGGCGGACGTCGGGATGGACGAACAGCGGATCGGCCTTGGCATTCTGGTCCTGTGCATCCTTGTGGAGCGCCCTGCCCTGCCGGCGCTCGCGGGCGTAGGCGACCGCATTCTGGTAGGCGACTTCGCCCTGCGCGAGGCCTTGAAGGCCGACGCCGAGGCGCGCTGCGTTCATCATGATGAACATGGCGGCAAGGCCCTTCTCCGCCTCGCCGACCAGCCAGCCCTTCGCACCGTCATAGTTCATGACGCAGGTGGAGTTGCCGTGGATGCCCATCTTCTTTTCGATGGAGCCGCAGGAGACGCCGTTGCGCTCGCCCAGGCTGCCGTCCTCGTTGACGAGGAACTTCGGAACCAGGAACAGCGAGATGCCTTTCACATTGTCCGGAGCGCCGGCGATCTTCGCGATCACCATGTGGATGATGTTCTCGCTGAGGTCGTGCTCGCCCGACGAGATGAAGATCTTGGTGCCGGTCAGCGAATAGCTGCCGTCCGAGTTCGGGTCGGCGCGGGTCTTGAGCAGGCCGAGGTCGGTGCCGCAGTGCGGCTCGGTCAGGTTCATCGTGCCGGTCCAGCGACCATTGACCATGTTCGGAAGGTACTTGGCCTTCTGCTCGTCGGTGCCTTTGACCAGCAGAGCGGCAATCGCGCCCTGGGTCAGTCCGTTGTACATTTCGAAGCTGTGGTTGGCCGAGCAGAGGAACTCGGAAATCGCCGTCGAAACTACGTGCGGCATGCCCTGCCCGCCGAACTCCTCTGGCGCCGAGAGCGTGGTCCAGCCGTTCGCGACGAACTGGTCCCAGGCATCCTTGAAGCCGGGGGGAGTCGTCACCGACCCGTCGTCGTTGCGCTTGCAGCCTTCCTCGTCGCCGACGCGGTTCAGCGGCTGGAGCACTTCCTCGCAGAACTTTCCGCCCTCTTCGAGGATCGCATGGACGATGTCAGGCGATGCGTTGGCGAAGCCCGGCAGGTTCGAATAGCGGCCGATCTCCAGCACGTCCTCGAGAATGAAGCGCGTTTCGCGCACCGGTGCTGTGTAGGTCGGCATGTCTAGCTGTCCTTCTGGTCGAGGCGTTCGTCGAGGAAGCCGCAGAACTCTTCGAGTTCCGCAAGCGTAGCGTCGATGTCTTTCTTCTGGCGATGGAGCGCTTCGATACGCGCGCGGCAGCGGTCCCGAGTGGCAAGCATCTGCGTGTGCTGCTGGTCGCCGACATCGTAGAGATCGAGCAGCTCGCGAATGTCGCTGAGGCTGAAGCCGACCGACTTGCCGCGAAGGATCCAGGTCAGCCGGGCGCGGTCCCGGTCGGTGTAGAGCCGCGTGGTGCCGCGCCGCTCGGGCGCGATCAGCTCTTCGTCTTCATAGAATCGGAGCGCGCGGGCGGTGACGCCGAACGCGTCGCACATCTCGCCGATCGAGTAGAAACGCCTCTCCGCGTCCATAGCGGCGATATGCTTTACGTTCACGTAAACGTCAAGCAGTGTGAGGATTTCAACTGAGGTTCAGGCAGGGGGCGACAAAGCACCGCCCGACACCTATATGACGGCTCTAGCAGCGCTGGCTCGGGGACGATGCTCACCACCAATCCGTTTGAACCCCTCGACGGGGACACACTGCACGAGGAGTGCGGAATCTTCGGCATCTGGGGTGCCGACAATGCCGCAAGCTTCGTCGCGCTCGGGCTCCACGCCCTTCAGCATCGCGGCCAGGAAGCGGCGGGCGTCACCAGCTATGACGGCGCGCATTTCCATTCGCACCGGGCGATGGGCCACGTCGCCGGCAATTTCGACAAAGACGATATCATGCGCAAGCTGCTCGGCCGCGCGGGTATCGGGCACGTTCGCTATTCGACGACCGGCGAAACCGCGCTCCGAAACGTCCAACCCCTTTACGCCGAGCTGAACGACGGCGGATTCGCAGTCGCCCATAACGGCAATCTGTCGAACGCGATGAAGCTGCGCCGCACGCTCAACCGCCGCGGCTCGATCTTCCAGTCGACCAGCGACACCGAAGTCATCATCCACCTCGTCGCGACCTCGCAGGCCGCGAGCCCGACGGACCGGCTGATCGACGCGTTGAAGCAGGTCGAAGGCGCCTATTCGCTCGTCGTCCTGACCGAAGAAGGCCTGATCGCCTGCCGCGACCCGCTGGGCATTCGCCCGCTGGTCATGGGCAAGCTCGGCGAGGCAACCATCTTCGCTTCGGAAACGGTCGCGTTCGACGTGATCGGCGCAAGCTTCATCCGCGAGATCGATCCAGGCGAGCTGGTGATCGTCAACGGCAGCGGCATCCGCTCCTTCCGCCCGTTCGAGAAGGCAGAGCCCCGCCCCTGCATCTTCGAGCACGTCTATTTCTCACGGCCGGATTCGATCGTCGACGGCACCTCCGTCTACGAAGTCCGCAAGAACATCGGCGCCGAGCTTTCCCGCGAAGCGCCGGTCGAAGCCGACCTCGTCGTTCCGGTTCCGGACAGCGGCGTTCCGGCGGCGATCGGCTTCAGCCAGGCAAGCGGCATTCCGTTCGAGCTGGGCATCATCCGCTCGCACTATGTCGGCCGGACCTTCATCCAGCCGAGCCAGGAAGTCCGCCACCTCGGCGTGAAGCTGAAGCACAATGCCAATTCCGCGCTGATCCGCGGGAAGCGCATCGTTCTAATCGACGATTCCATCGTCCGCGGAACGACCTCGGTTAAGATCGTTCAGATGATGCGCGACGCTGGTGCCCGCGAAGTGCACATGCGCATCGCCTCGCCGCCGACACGGCACAGCTGCTTTTACGGCGTGGACACTCCGGAGCGGGCGAAGCTGCTCGCCGCGCAGATGAGCGTCGAAGGCATGGCGGATTACATCAACGCCGACAGCCTTGCCTTCATCTCGATCGACGGCCTGTACCGCGCGCTCGGCGATACTCGTAACGCGCAGCAGCCGCAGCGTTGCGATGCCTGCTTCACGGGCGAATATCCGACGCGCCTGACCGACGTCGAAGAAAACGACCCGGGCTCGACGCTGTCTTTGGTCGCCGCGCGCTAGCCGCTACACGCGCCTCACAATGACTGATTCGAAACCGCTTTCCGGCAAGCTCGCGCTTGTCACCGGTGCAAGCCGCGGCATTGGCGCCGCCACCGCCGAAGCGCTCGCCCGAGAAGGCGCGCACGTCATCCTCGTCGCCCGCACCGCCAAGGCGCTGGAAGAAGTCGAGGACCGCATCCATGCCGCCGGCGGAAGCGCGACGATCGCGCCGCTCGACCTCACCGACGACGAAGCCATCGGCAAGCTGGGCGCAGCCGTGTCCGAGCGCTGGGGCGCGCTCGACGTCCTCGTCCTCAACGCGGCCATGCTCGGATCTCTCACTCCGGTCGAGCATATTGACCCCAAGGAATATTCGCGGATCCTGACTCTCAACGTCGGGTCCAACCAGGCGCTGATCGCAGCGTTCGATCAGATGCTGCGCAAGGCAGAGCGAGCCGACGTGATCGGCGTGACGTCGAGCGTCGGCCACGAACCCCGCGCGTTCTGGGGCGCTTACGGCTCCTCCAAGGCCGCACTCGAGAATTTGCTCGGAGCCTATGCCGACGAGACGGAGCATACCGGCAGGATCCGCGTGCAGATCGTGGATCCCGGCGCGACCCGCACCCGCATGCGCCAGCTCGCCTTCCCCGGCGAAGAGCCGGAGAGCGTGAAGCCGCCCGAAGCGGTCGCCGAGTTCATCCTCCAGCGCTTGTCCTCCGACGCCACGACGGGCGAGCTGGTCCGCGCCGAGGCCTGATCGCTAACGGCGGTATCGGCGAGCCGCACTTCCCGTAAGACCGCCCGAACTTCACTGCAGTGCAGCGAAGCGTATCGTGATCGCCAAGTGGAGGTCATATGAAAATGGGTTGGATGATCGGGCGGACGGCGGCGCTGTCGAATCCGGAGGCCGCAAGGCGCAAGGCAATCGAGAAGCTGCGGAGCCTGGCGGAGCTGGACGATCCCGAGAGCGTGGTCGTCCCGATCCTGCTCGACGCGCTCCTGATGGTCGAATCCTATCGCGGGGCTCGGCACCAGATCAGCTTCCTTCCGGAGCTGACCGAAAGCGTGGACGCGCTTCTTCGCGAGGTGACGATCGTCGAGAAATCGAAGGAGTGGGCGAAGGCCTGAGCGCTGGGGAATGCCCGAAGTGCCGTATGGCTGAAGTGCTCAACGACTCATAACTGGGAAGCCTCAAATACCAATTCTGGAGGCTTCCCCAATGTCGTTATCCCGCTTTTTCGCAGCCACGGCGACTGCCGCCTTGGTCCTGTCGGCTCCGGCATTCGCCGGCAGCGGCGCACCCAAAGGCAACATCGTCGCAGCAGCTTCGGCCTCGCCCGACTTCAAGACGCTGGTAACCGCGGTCAAGGCCGCGAAGCTGACCGATACCCTCGCCGGCAAAGGGCCGTTCACGGTCTTCGCGCCCACGAACGACGCCTTCGCCAAGCTCGATCCGGGAACGGTCGAGAATCTTCTGAAGCCCGAAAATCGCGATCAGCTGGCCAAGATCCTGACGTATCACGTGGTGGCCGGTGAGGTGACTGCCGCCGCACTCGTGCAGCAAATTCAGGCCGGCGGTGGCACCGCCATGCTCACCACCGTCGAAGGGTCGAAGCTGACTGCGAAGCTCGACGGCGACAAGGTCGTTCTCGTCGACGAGAACAATCGCACCGCAACCGTGACCAAGACGGACCTGATGCAATCGAACGGCATCATCCACGTCATCGATACGGTCGTTCTTCCGGGCTGAACCTGGCTTACCGCCGCGTGGATGAGCGGGCTACGCGGCGGTCAGGCTTTTGCCATCGTCACCTGTGCGACGTCGATTGCGCCGCCGCGAAAGCCGCCCTCGCAATACATGAGGTAGTAGCGCCAGAGGCCGTGGAAGGCAGCGTTGAAGTCGTGCAGCTTCCCGGCCGCGACGGCGGCGTCGTAGCGGTCGCGCCAGCGCTTGAGCGTCTCGGCATAGTCGAGGCCGAAGCCTTCGCGCGCTTCCCATGAGAGGCCGCGCTGCTTCGCGAGGGCCTCGAACTGCGGCTCGTCAAGCAGCTGCCCGCCTGGGAAGATGTAGGTCTGGATGAAGTCGGCGTTGCGCGCGTAGCGGGCGAACAGGCCGTGCTCGATGCTGATGAACTGAAGCGCCGCGCGACCGCCCGGCTTCAGGTTGCGGGCGATGCAATCGACATAGGCGCCCCACCAGCGCTGGCCGACCGCCTCGACCATCTCGACCGAGGCGATGGCGTCGAACTGCTCGGCGACGTCGCGATAGTCCTGCAGCCTGATCTCGACCTTGTCGCCGAAGCCCGCCTCACGGATGCGCTGTTCCGCCCAGGCCTTCTGCTCCGCCGACAGTGTGAGACCGACGACATGGGCGCCGCGCTTCGCCGCCTCGATGGCAAGCGTTCCCCAACCCGAACCGATCTCCAGAAGCCGAGATCCCTCGCCAATCTCGAGCCGGTCGAGCAGGTCGTGAATCTTGCGAAGCTGGGCGTCCTCGAGCGTCTCTTCAGCCGACCCGAACCGTGCCGAGCTGTAGGTCATCGTCGGGTCGAGCCAGGCCGAATAGAAGTCGTTGCCGAGATCGTAATGGGCGGAGATGTTCTCCTTCGCCCGCCGCGGATCGTTGTCGCGCAGGCGGTGGGCAAGCGCGTTGATCCAGCGGAACGGACCCTTTGCCCGGCCGAGCTCGCCCAGCGAGACCGCGTTCGAGCTGAACAGCTGGAACAGGGGCACCGGGTCCGGCGAGGTCCATTCGCCAAGCTCCCACGCCTTGTACCAGCCGACCGAGCCGGAAATTGCGAGGCGGACGAGTGCGAGCCAGCTCTTGATCTCGATCCGCGCTGCCGGGCCGGGCCCACGGAATCCCAACCGCCGGCGCGTACCATCCGGAATCGTGGCGTCTATGCCGCCGCTCTCGAGCTTCCGGTCGATCAGGTCGAGGACGGTGGCGAAACCGGGCGCAAAGAGGCGCGCGAGCAGGCCGCCGCCTGTCGTGAACCGCTTGTCGCCCTGCACCAGATGCGCACCACGCGAGCTCATGACGCGCCAGTTATGAATTCGAGCGGCTATTGTCGAGGTTTTGCGCGCAGCCCGGCGCGGCGATCGGCAAGACCGTCTCACGCGCCAGCCGCGACCGCCGGCCCTCTCCGTACCGCGCGTCGCCGATCGCGACGCGGATCCGGCAGCGCTCCCGGATGGTATCGGCCTGCGGGAGGATGGACCATTTCAGGAACTTTCGAAGGCGCGGATCCTGCCGGATAGCCTCGCGAACAAGCGGAGCGCCCATGTTCGTCGGCTGGCAGGTGGTCACCATCCCGAACCCGCCGCCGAGCGGATCATATTTGCTCCTATGGTAGCAATCGCCCTTTCGCCAGACGAGGTCGCGACGCCAGAACTCGACCGGCGGGGGCGAGGCGAAGATCGCCTCGACGTGGCGGCTCCCGGCCCATTCCCGCACCGCGGCATTGGCGCGCTCGGTGATGACGAGGTTCACGCCGACATAGGCGAGCACGAACGCGACGGCGATCCGCGCCGGCCGCGTCCACGGACAACCTTTCTTCTCCCTCGCCTTGGAAATCCCGATGCCGAGCGCGAGCGCGAGCCAGACCCAGACGTCAATGATGAACAGCCCGTCCGCATGATACCAGCGGTTGGAAAAGGGCGACAGCAGCTGGACCGAATAGGTCGTCAGCATGTCGAGCAAAGGATGCGTGGCGGCGCCGATGTAGGACAAGGCGAGCAGCCAGCCGAAATGCATATTCAACTCGCTCTTGAAGCCCTTCCCTCGGCCAACCTGCCAGCGGTCGAGCAGCCATAGCAGTCCGGCGAGGATCGGCGGCATCACCAGCACACCGCCCACGATCCCGTGCGTGAAGCCGCGATGGATCGCGAGCGGGTCCCACGGAGCATTGCCGAAGAAGACGTCGATGTCCGGCATATTCGCGCCGAGGATCAGCGCGGCGAGGCCCTTGCGCGTCTTCGTCTTGAGACCTGCTTGGCCCAGCGCCCAGCCGGCCATCGAATGGGTGAGATTGTCCAAGCTGGGCTAGCGGGTCAGAGCTTGTGCGGCTCTTTCTCGACCTGCCAGGTTTGGCCCTTGGAGACCAAGGCCTGAAGGTCAGCCTTCTTGCCGGAAGCGGCGGCGGCGTTCTGCTCGATCACCGCGCTTTCGAATGTCGGCGCGGGGTCTTCGTAGATGACGCCCAATGCGACCGGGAAGCCTTGCGGCATCTCGATCAGCATCGCCGCAATGCCCTTGTTCTTCGGATCATGGACGATGACCGACGGATCGGTGCCATCGACGATCTTCAGGCAAAGCCGGTCGCAGTCGAGCGCGAGGCCCTTTTCGCCATTGGCGAACAACATCTTCTCGCCGGGCTTCAGCCAGAGCTGCTTCTCTCCCGCAACGCTGCGCTCGGTGAAGCTGGCGAAGACGTCATCGTTATAGACGACGCAGTTCTGGTAGATTTCGACGAAGCTCGCGCCCTTGTGCGCGTGGGCGGCCTTCAGCACGTCCGGCAGGCTCTTATGAACATCGATCCCGCGCGCGATGAACCGCGCGCCGGAGCCCAACGCGAACATGCACGGCGTCACCGGCCGGTCGACCGATCCGAACGGCGTCGACGGGCTGCGCGTGCCGACGCGGCTGGTCGGCGAATATTGCCCCTTGGTCAGGCCGTAAATCTCGTTGTTGAAGAGCAGGATCTGGCAGTCGAGGTTGCGGCGCAGCACGTGCATCGTGTGGTTGCCGCCGATCGAGAGTGCATCGCCGTCGCCGGTGATGACCCACACGTCGAGCTCCGGATTGGCGAGCTTGATGCCGGTCGCAAATGCGGGCGCGCGGCCGTGGATCGTGTGGAAGCCGTAGCTCGCCATGTAATAAGGGAAGCGGCTGGAACAGCCGATGCCGCTGACGAACACCGTCTTCTCCCGCGCGACGCCGAGGTCCGGCATCGTCCGCTGCACGGCCTTTAGGACGGCATAATCGCCGCAGCCCGGGCACCAGCGGACCTCTTGGTCGCTCGCCCAGTCCTTGGCGGTGGTGACTTTGGTAAGTTCGTTCATCGGAACATGATCCAGTAAATCATCAGGCAGACGACGATCAGCATGATGATCATCGGCCAGGGATTGATCGGTTTCATGACAGCGCCTTTTCGATCGCCGCTTCGATCTCGGCGATGCGGAAGGGGTGGCCGCTGACCTTGTTGAGCGGCTTTGCGTCGACGAGGAACTGGTCGCGCAGCACGGTCTTGAGCTGGCCCGTGTTCATCTCCGGAACGATGATCTTGTCGAAGCTCTTCAGTAGCTCGCCCATGTTCGACGGCATCGGCCAGATGTGACGGATGTGCACGTGCGCGACGTCCTGGCCCTTGTTCAGAGCGCGGCGCACGGCCTGGTGGATCGGGCCGAATGTCGAGCCCCAGCCGACGACCGCAAGCTTCGCGCCAGCATTGCCGATGCAGACATCCTGATCGGGAATGCTCTCCGCGACCTTGTTGACCTTCGCGGCGCGCGTGTCGGTCATTTCCTGGTGCGCGGCTGGTGAGTAGTCGATGTTGCCAGTTCCCGGCTGCTTCTCGATCCCGCCGATGCGATGCTCGAGGCCCTCGGTGCCCGGCTTGATCCACGGACGCGCCAGGTCGCCGTTGCGGGCGAACGGCATGACGGCCTCACCCTCCGCCGGAACCTTGTCAAAAAAGCTGACCGGGAACGGCTCGTAGCCGCTCATGTCCGGCACTTTCCACGGCTCCGCCGCATTGGCGATGTAACCGTCGGTCAGCAGCATGACCGGCGTCATGTAGCGCGTGGCGATCCGTACCGCCTCGATCGCGCATTCGAACGCATCGGCGGGCGAGCGAGCGGCAATCACCGGCAGCGGAGCGTCGGCATTGCGGCCGTAGACCGCCTGATAGAGATCCGACTGCTCGGTCTTGGTCGGAAGACCGGTCGACGGCCCGCCGCGCTGCGAGTTGACGACGACGAGTGGAAGCTCGGTCATGATCGCCAGGCCGAGCGCCTCGGTCTTCAGTGCGATGCCCGGGCCCGACGACGAGGTGATGCCAAGCTGGCCGGCATAGCTCGCGCCGATGGCCGAACAGATAGCCGCGATCTCGTCCTCCGCCTGGAAGGTCGTGATCCCGAATTCCTTAAGGCGCGACAGGTGATGCAGGAGCGCCGACGCGGGCGTGATCGGATAGCCGCCGAAGAACATCTTCAAACCCGCCAGCTGCGCTCCCGCGACAAGGCCCAGCGCCAGCGATTCCGCGCCGGTGACCGTGCGGTAGAGGCCCGGCTCGGCCGGTGCCGCCGCAACGTGGTGCCGATGCACGCCGCCGATCTCGACCGTCTCGCCATAAGCGTGGCCGGCGTTCAGCGCGGCGATGTTCGCTTCGGCAAGCTCCGGAGCCTTTGCGAATTTGGCATTGAGCCAGTCGACGATCGGCTGCCGGTCACGGTCGAACATCCAGAGCGCGAGCCCCAGCGTCCACATGTTCTTGCAGCGCAGTGCCTCCTTGTTGCCGAGGCCGAACGGCTTCACGGCATCGAGCGTCAGCTGTGAAATGTTGAAGTGGACGAGCTGCCATTTGGCGAGGCTGCCGTCCTCCAGCGGGTTCTGCTCGTAGCCCGCCTTGGCGAGGTTGCGCGCGCTGAACTCGCCCTCGTCGGCGATGATCAGTCCGCCCTCGCGAAGCTGGTCGACGTTCACCTTCAGCGCAGCCGGGTTCATCGCGATCAGCACATCCGGCTGGTCGCCCGCGGTTTCGATCGCGGTCGAGCCGAAGTTGATCTGGAAGGCGCTGACTCCGAACGTCGTGCCCTGCGGGGCGCGGATCTCCGCCGGGAAATCCGGGAAGGTCGCGAGGTCGTTGCCCGCGAGCGCCGTCGAGAGGGTGAATTGTCCGCCGGTGAGCTGCATGCCGTCCCCGCTGTCGCCCGCGAAACGGACGACGACGGCTTCGGCGCTTGGGTGCGAGGCGGCTTCTTCCTCGGTGATGAGATGGGTGGCGGTGGCCACGTACGAGTCCTTACAAACGCTGAGAGTTTATTCTTCTCGCCTCTTTAAGACTCTGACGCCCCTTTCGCCACTTCTAATGCTCGCGCTAAGGCGGGTTCATGGCCGACGACGATCATCTCTACCGCCGCGGGGTCGGCGTGATGTTGCTCAACAAGGACGGCAAGGTGTTCGTCGGGGCGCGGATCGATAATACGGACGATGCCTGGCAGATGCCCCAGGGCGGCATCGACAAGGGCGAAGAGCCCTGGGCGACCGCGCTACGCGAGCTCGAAGAGGAAACCGGGATCCCGCCCCGCCTCGTCGAGCGGCTAAGCGCGCATCCCGACCGGCTCCGCTACGATTTGCCCGAAGAGCTTCGCGGCAAGCTGTGGGGCGGCAAGTGGAAGGGCCAGCTACAGGACTGGTACCTCGCGCGCTTCCTTGGCGAAGACAGCGACGTGAACATCGCCACCGAGCACCCCGAATTCCGCGACTGGAAATGGATCGGCCCGGACCACCTTCCGGAGCTGATCGTACCCTTCAAGCGCGACCTGTACCGGCGTATCGTCGACCATTTCCGCGCTTATCTTTGATCGGTCCTTGCTCGGATCGGCAGGGCAGTCTTGGGGGTCGTCTGATGGTACTGAGTTTGGCGATCATTACAGCTCTTCTGCCTGCCACCGTGGCCGACGCCCAGGCCCTCCAGTCGGGGCCCAACGCGGGCGACGCTTACGAAATTACGATGATACGAGAAGCTTCGCAGCGCGGCAGCGATGAGTCATCGAGCAACTCGTACGACAAGGATACGCTCATCGAGCGGGTCATCGGCATTCGCACCGATGGTCTGGAACTCGAGTATGACCTTCCAGCCGACTCAAAGGACAGGTCCAGCACTTGGCAATTTCCTGCCCGAGTGTTCAAGCCCCGCAGTGGGCCACTCCAGTTGGCCAATCGTCCAGAACTCGAATCCCGTCTCGACGACTGGCTCAAGGGAGCCAACTGGACCCGCGAGATGTGTGGCCGGTGGATTTTCACTTGGAACGCGTTTCGGATCGAGTGCGATCCACAATCGGCAATCCAGTCGATTGAGGCGTTCGACCTGAGTTCCGCTAATATCAGCGAAGGTGCCGCTTATCGCGCAACCAACGCTCTCGCTTCCGGAACATTAACAAAGACTCCGGCCCGTGCCGGAGATCACCTGACGCTCACTACCGTGATGGATGTCGATCCAGAAGCGGTACGGCACGCCCGCGCCGAATCCGACGTGGCGGTGGGCGAGATCATGCGGAAGCCGGTAACGCTCGACGCCGCGCTGCGCGACCGGGCGAAGGAAGCAATTTCGGGCACGATCTCGGTTACATTCGAGATGGATTCCGCTGGAAACGTAAGCCGGCGGACTACAGTGACAAAGATCGAAACCAAGAAGGCGGACGGGTCGTCGGAAACACAGACCGACACGCAGACGCTGGAACGAAAGCGTCTCGCACGTTCCTGATCGAAATCAGCTCCGCTGCTGCGCAGTGAAATAGCCGATCCCGCCGCCGACGATGGCGCCGAGGATCGGGCCGATGAAGGGAAGCGGGATGGCCACGACGGCGCCGATGGCCGCTGCAATCGCCGTTCGTTTCGCTACCGGGTTCTCGAGCATTGAATTGCTCCTTTCAAAGTGTATTATAGTCATAACACACTGTGGAGTCCATAAGCTCGATCAGCCGCGCTTCGCTATTTCTTCCCCTTCCTTGCGCCGCTTTTCTTCGGCTCGTCGCCCTCGGCGCCGATCGCGTCGATGCTTCGCCGTGCGACATCGAGCGCAAGCTGCCAGAGCGCTCCGCCATCCACGCCGGTCTTCGCGGCCTTCTTGAGGTCGTCGGCGGCCTCGACGGCGAGGGCCTGGGCCTTCTTCGGGTTCCGTAGCGCGGCTGCGGCTGCGACGAGCGTCGCGGCGACGATTTCCGCGGCCATGGGGTTCTGGGCGATCTTCTTCGCGCCCTTCAGGACCTTCGCGACCTTGACCTTGCCGTCGGTCTTTTTCTTTTTCGACTTCTTCTTGTCGTCCTTGTCCTTGGCCACGGTCGTTTCTCCTTCGATTGACGGGCGTCTTTTTCACACCATCGTCACACGTTTGTAATGTCACTCTGTTTCAGTTCGGCGACATCCACCGTCCGGCCTGTTAATACCAACATATGCCGGCAGTTAAACGCGAGAGGCGAATGGCTTCCACGGCGCCGACGGAAATGCCCGTTGCTGCGGCAGAACCTGCGATATCGGAACAGCTCTATTTCAACCGCGAGCTGAGCTGGCTGGCGTTCAATCGCCGGGTCCTCGAGGAATCGTGCAACGCCAATTATCCGCTGCTGGAGCGGCTTCGCTTCCTGTCGATCTCGGCGAGCAACCTCGACGAATTCTTCATGGTCCGCGTCGCCGGACTCAAGGCGCACCAGGTGCTCGGGGTCGAAGAACATTCCGCCGACGGACTGACGCCGGGCCAGCAGCTGGCCGCGATCGAGAAAGAGGCCGACCGGCTGCTCGACGACCAGGAGGAGGTCTGGCGCACCCTTCAGGCGGCGCTCGCAAATTCGAAGGTCGTCGTGGTCGGCGACGAGCCGCTCGACAAGAAGGCGGAAGACTGGCTCGACCAGCATTTCCGCGAGCAGATCTTCCCCCTGCTGACGCCGCAGGCGATCGACCCCGCCCACCCCTTCCCGTTCATCCCGAACAAGGGCTTCTCGCTGATCTTCGAGCTGAAGCGCGGGAAGGTCCATATGCGCGAGCTGCTGATGCTTCCGGTCGCGGTCCCGCGCTTCATCCGCATTCCCGGCCACGAAGCTCGCTACATCGCGCTGGAGACCCTGATCCGGCGGAAGACCGAATATCTATTCCCGAGGTACGAGCTGGTGCGCGGCGGCGCGTTCCGGGTCATCCGCGACAGCGACATCGAGGTCGAGGAAGAAGCGGAAGATCTCGTCCGCTACTTCCGCACCGCCATCAAGCGCCGCCGCCGCGGCCGCGTCGTCCGGCTGGAAATCGAGCCGGACATGCCGGACGGGCTGGTGCGCTTCGTCAAGGAAGGGCTCGACGCCGCCAACGCCATCATCTCCGAGACGCGCGGCTTCATCGGAATGACCGACCTCGCGGCAATCGTCGAAGAGGATCGTCCCGACCTCAAGTTCACGCCGTTCGACCCGCGCTTCCCCGAGCGCATCCGCGAACATGGCGGCGACTGTTTCGCAGCGATCCGGGAGAAGGACATCCTCGTCCACCATCCGTACGAAAGCTTCGAGGTCGTGGTGGAGTTCGTCCGGCAGGCGGCCGCCGACCCGGACGTCGTCGCGATCAAGCAGACGCTCTACCGTGCGGGCAAGCAATCTGCCATCATCAAGGCGCTGATCGATGCCGCTGAGGCCGGCAAGGCCGTCACCGCCGTCGTCGAGTTAAAGGCGCGCTTCGACGAAGAGCAGAACCTCATGTGGGCCAATGCGCTCGAGCGCGCCGGGGTGCAGGTCGTCTACGGCTTCATCGACTGGAAGACCCACGCCAAGGTATCGATGGTCGTCAGGCGCGAGGCCAAGGGCTATCGCACCTACTGCCACTTCGGGACGGGCAATTATCACCCGGTCACCGCGCGCATCTACACCGACGTCAGCTATTTCACGGCGGATCCCAAGCTGGGCCGCGATGCCGCCAAGCTGTTCAACTACATCACCGGCTATCTCGAGCCGAAGAACCTGCGCCAGCTCGTCATCTCGCCTCAGGGCATGCGGAGCGAGCTGCTGAAGCTGATCGATGCCGAGATCGCCGCCGCCAGGGCCGGCAAGCCGAACGGTATATGGGCGAAGCTGAACGCCCTCGTCGACCCGATGCTCATCGACAAGCTCTACGACGCGAGCCGTGCGGGCGTGAAGATCGACCTGGTCGTCCGCGGCATCTGCTGCCTTCGCCCGGGCGTTCCGCGAATGTCGGAGAACATCTTCGTGAAGTCGATTGTCGGGCGCTTTCTGGAACATGCGCGCATGTGGTGCTTTGCAAACGGGCACGAGCTGCCGCACCCCGCCGCACGGGTCTACATCAGCTCGGCGGACTGGATGCCACGCAATTTGGACCGGCGGATCGAATATATGCTTCCCATCGAGAACCCGACCGTCCACGCCCAGCTGCTCGACCAGGTGATGGTCGCCAACCTCATCGACAATGAGCAGAGCTGGCGATGCCTGCCGGACGGGTCCTACGAGCGCTTGCGACCCAAGCCGAACGAGGCGTTCAACCTGCACGAATATTTCATGAGCAATCCGTCGCTGTCCGGGCGCGGGCAGGCTCTCAAGAAGGGCCGCAAGGTTCCGAAGCTGCGCTTCCAGCGGGGCCGGTAGCGGCCTTGACGCGCAAGCCCGTCGCAGTCGTCGATATCGGTTCGAACTCCGTGCGCCTCGTCGTCTATTCCGGACGGCAGCGCGCGCCCACACCGATCTTCAACGAGAAGGTGATGGCTGGGTTGGGCGCAGGCCTTCGCGACGACGGAAACCTCTCCGACGACAGCGAGCGAAAGGCGCTCGCGGCGTTGAGCCGGTACAAGCTCCTGCTTCGGCACATGGGTGTGAAGGATGCTCGCGTGGTCGCAACCGCGGCCGTTCGCGATGCCGGGAACGGTCCGGACTTCGTGCGAGAGGTCGAGAAGCTTGGCCTCAATTGCGAAATCGTCGGCGCGCTCGACGAGGCGCGCTATTCCGGCCTTGGCGTGCTGTCCGCCTTTCCCGGCGCCAGCGGAGTGGTCGGCGACCTCGGCGGCGGCAGCTTGGAGCTGACGGAAATCGGCAATGGCGAAACGGGCCGCGCTACATCGCTTCCGCTCGGCGTGCTACGCGTCGGGCTCGGCAAGTCCGGCGAGCAGGCCGCGCGGGAAGTCCTTCGAAGGGGAATCAAGGACGCCGGGTTCCTGAAGTCCGCCCGCGACAAGCCGTTCTACATGGTCGGCGGGTCGTGGCGCGCGCTCGCCAAGATGGACATGATCACGACCGATTTTCCGCTGCCGGCGATGCACCATTATCGAATGAAGCCCGAGCGCGCGGCGGAGCTTCGCAAGCTGGCGGATCTCGCAACCATTTTCGAGGGCGGCCTTTCGAGCGCACGTCTCGCGAGCGCTCCGGTTGCGGCCATGTTGCTTGAGCAGATCGTCAGGACGCTGGAGCCGAGCGAGCTCATCGTTTCGGCGTTCGGGCTGCGCGAAGGCCTGCTCTACTCGCAGCTCGACGAGAAGATGCGCCAGCTCGATCCACTGGTCGAGGCCGCGCGCGATGCGGGCGGCGGCGAGCGTCGCTTCGGCGAGCACGGTGGCCTTCTCCACGAATGGATCTCGCCGCTGTTCGACGATCCGCCAAAGCTGAAGCGACTGAACCTCGCGTCGTGCCTGCTTGCCGACGTCGCATGGCAGGCCGCGCCGATGTTTCGTGCCGACCGCGGCGTCGAAATGGCGCTCCACGGCGACTGGACCGCGGTCGATGCGCCGGGCCGGGTGATCATGGCGCAGGCCCTGTCCTCGAACTTCGGGCGCGAACGCCTCCCGGACTCGCGCCTCACGCAGCTCTGCAAGCCGGAGCAGCTGGAGCGCGCGCATTGCTGGGGACTGGCGATGCGGCTTGGCCAGCGGCTCAGCGGCGGCGTTGCGTCGGTGCTGGAAAAGACCAGCCTCAACCTCAGCAGGACCGCCGTGACTTTGTGCGTCCCGCACAGGGAAGAGTCACTCGCGGGCGATGCTGTCCGCCGGCGGCTCCAGCGGCTTGCCGACGCCCTCGATCGGAAGGCGGAAGTCGCAAGTTTCGTATAGCCTTGCGTGAACCGCACGGTTGTTGTCGAGTTGGACCAGGGGAGCGATGGCGGCAAGCGACAATGAACTGCTCGTCCTTCGGCGCAAGCCCAGGATCACCGGCTGGCTGAGCCTCGGCTGGCGGCTCGCCGCGATGGCGGGCCTATTGGCCCTTCTGATCCTGATTCACTGGATCGAGCGCGACGGTCTGAAGGACAGCAAGGACGGAGCCGTCAGCTTCATCGACGTCATCTACTTCACGATGATCAGCGCGACGACGACCGGGTATGGCGACATCGTCCCGGTCACCGACCGCACGCGCATGTTCGACGCGATCGTCGTCACGCCTATCCGCATCCTGTTTATCCTGATCCTCGCCGGCTCGGCCTATACCTTCGTTGCGCGGCGCTCCTGGGAAAGGTTCGTCATGAAGCGAATTCAACAGTCTCTCAAAGATCACATCGTCGTTGCCGGTTACGGGACCAAGAACCGGCGCGCTGTGCAGGAACTGATCGACCTTGGAGCGAACCCCGGGAACATCGTCGTCATTGATGTCAGCGACGATCGCCTGGCCCGGGCCAAGGAGCTCGGCTGCATTGTGTTCAAGGCCGATGCGGCCCGCGATGAGACTCTTCGGGCCGTGCACGTGGAGCGCGCAAAGCTGGTCATCATCTCCGCAGGCCGGGATGATACGTCCATCCTCATCTGCCTGACCGCGCGCGACCTCGCGCCCGACGTGCGCATCAGCATCGCGGTCAACGAAGAGGACAATGAGGCGCCCGCGCGGCGGGCCGGCGCTGACGTGGTCGTCAATCCGCTCGATTTCGCGGGCCTGCTGCTGGCCACCACCCATGCGGGTCACCACATCGCCGACTACCTCGCCGATCTCGCATCGATGAAAGGCAAGGTCAGGCTGATCGAGCGCGACGTCCGGCTCGACGAGATCGGCAAGGCCTTGAAGGACATCACCGACGGTCTCGGCCTCCGGATCATCCGGGACGGAACGCCCTACGGATTCTGGCGCCCACAGGTGACGAAGCTCGAGGCCGGCGACATCGTCATGGAGATTTGCCCGACCGCCAAGTGAGTCGTTTCGGCGGTGTGGCGTTCGCGCCTGCCTCCGGCTAGGAGCCGGTCGCATGGGGGCGCTTACTTCCACCGAACAGGATGCGGTCGACCGCGCGGCAGCGGAACCGATGCTCGACCAGGTCCTCGCTTGGTCGGCGGTCAACAGCGGGTCGCGGAATCTCGACGGCCTTGCGCGGATGGCGAGCCTGCTCGGCGATGCCTTCTCGGCCCTTCCGGGGAGCGCGGTGCTGGTCGATCCCGCACCGGTCGATGCGGTCGACACGGCGGGAAAGAAAATCGACATTGCCCATGGCCGAAACCTGCACCTGAAAGTGCGTCCCGACGCGCCGGTGCAACTGCTATTCACCGGGCACATGGACACGGTGTTCGGGGCCGACCACGCATTCCAGGAAACGCGCTGGCTCGACGAGGGCGTGATCAACGGTCCCGGCACCGCCGACATGAAGGGCGGGATCGCCGTAATGCTCGCGGCGTTGAAGTCGCTCGAGGCGAATGGCGCGACCAACCTCGGCTACGAGGTCATCATCAACAGTGACGAGGAAGTCGGCTCGCTCGGCTCCGCTCCACTGATCGCCGAGGCTGCGCGCGGGAAGAATGCGGCGCTGACCTACGAGCCTTCCGCTTTGCCCGACGGTACGCTCGCCGGCGCACGGCCGGGCAGCGGCAACTTCGCCATCACCATTCACGGCCGCTCGGCCCATGCCGGACGCAATCCCGAGGATGGACGCAACGCGGTTCTTGCCGCGTCGGACCTAGCACTGCGGTTCGAGGCGATGCGCAAGGCGGACCTGTCGGTGAACCCGGCAAAGATCGACGGTGGATCGCCGTCCAACGTCGTTCCCGACCTCGCAATCCTTCGGGTCAACTTGCGGCCTGCAACGCCGGAGCTTGAGGCGGAAGCGAAGGACATGATCGCGCAGGCGATCGCTTCAGTCGCCGCGGAGCGGGACGTGCAAATCGACATCCACGGCGGATTTGCCCGCCCGCCCAAGCCGATGTCTCCCGCAGCCGAAGCCCTGTTCGGTCTCGTGAAGCAGGCCGGCTCTGACCTCGGCCAGGCTATCGGCTGGCAATCGACCGGCGGCGTTTGCGACGGCAACAACATCGCCGCGTGCGGCGTGCCCGTGGTCGACACGATGGGCGTGCGCGGCGGTAAGATTCACAGCATGGAGGAATTTCTGATCGTCGAAAGCCTGAAGGAGCGCGCGGCCTTGTCGGCGCTCACCATCCTGCGGCTTGCCGGAGGCGCGGCATGACGTTCCGCGTCCGTCCCGCAACCCCAGACGATTTCGGGGCAATCTACGAGATGGCGAAACTGACCGGCGGCGGATTCACGAACCTTCCGCCCGACCGCGCGACGCTGGTCCAGAAGCTGGCTCGCTCGGAGGAAAGCTTCTCCCGAACCGAGGACAGCCAGTCTGACGACCTCTACGTCTTCGTCCTCGAGGACCCCAAGGCGAAGATCATCCGCGGCACGTGCCAGGTGTTCGGTCAGGTCGGCGTCCGCCAGGCCTTCTATTCCTATCATGTGAGCACGCTGACCCAGACCAGCCCCGAGCTGGGGAAGACGTTCCGCAACCAGATGCTGACCCTTACGACCGACCTCGAAGGGTCGTCGGAAGTCGGCGGCCTGTTCCTGCATCCGCAGGCGCGTGCAGGCGGCTGGGGATCGCTGATCGCGCGAAGCCGCTACCTCTTCATCAAGCAGCATCGCGCGCGCTTCGGCGACCGGGTCCTCGCCGAGCTTCGCGGGGTCATGGACGAGGGCGGCAACTCGCCGTTCTGGGACGGTCTCGCCGGCCGCTTCTTCGACATGACCTTCCCGGAAGCCGACGAGTTCAATGCGGTTCACGGGACTCAGTTCATTGCCGATTTGATGCCGAAGACGCCGATCTACGTGTCGCTTCTGAGCGAGCAGGCGCGGGCGGTGATGGGCCTTCCGCATCCGACCGGCCGGGCGGCCCTGCGCATGCTCGAGGAGGAGAATTTCGTCTTCGACCGTTATATCGACATCTTCGACGGCGGCCCGACGGTCACCGCGCACACCGACGACATCCGGACCATCGACGAATCCGAGGAAGAAACCATCGAGGAGATCGCTCCCGGCGGGAAGACGAGGATGCTGTTGGCTTGCGGACGGCTGAAGGACTTTAAGTCCTGTCTCGCGTCCACGAGACGCGCCGGCCGCAAGGGTCTCTGCATCGATCCCGAGGCCGCCGAACTGCTCGGAGTCAAGGAAGGCGACACGGTCCTCGCCGTGAAGCGCTGATGGCCGTGCGCGAGATCAACTTCGACGGGATCATCGGCCCCTCGCACAATTATGCGGGGCTGAGCTTCGGCAACCTCGCCTCGACGAAGAATGCGGGCCAGGTCTCGCAACCGCGTGCAGCCGCGCTTCAGGGTCTCGACAAGATGCGGGCGAACCTCGCGCTCGGGCTTGCGCAGGGCATCTTCGTCCCGCTTTCACGGCCGAACCGCGATTGGCTCTCCGCGCTCGGGACGACGATCGAGGATTGCGAGCCCACGCTCGCGGCAGCGGCCATGTCCGCATCGGCAATGTGGGCGGCGAATGCAGCGACCGTCTCCCCTGCGCCGGACGCGAAGGACGGGCGCACGCACCTGACGGTCGCCAACCTGCGCACCATGCCGCACCGCAGCCACGAATGGCCGGGCACGCTTGCGCAGCTCCGCATCGCGTTCGGAAACGAGCAGCATTTCGCAGTGCACGACCCGGTGCCCCCCGCATTCGGCGACGAGGGCGCGGCGAACCACATGCGGCTGACCGCGAGGCACGGCGAGGCGGGGCTGGAGTTGTTCGTCTACGGCGTGACCGGCGGCGCCTTCCCCGCGCGCCAGCATCTCCAGGCGTCGAAGGCGATTGCGCGGCTTCACGGGCTCGATCCCGAGCGCACTTTGTTCGTCGAGCAGTCCGAGGAAGCCATTGATGCCGGCGCATTCCACAACGACGTCGTTGCAGTCGCCAACGAGAATGTCCTGTTCGCCCACGAATTGGCCTTCGCGGATCGCAACGCCGTCGTTGCATTCTGTGAGAAGCGCCTGCCCGGCTTCGAGCTGGTCGAAGTGCCGTCGGCGGACGTTCCGATCGGCGATGCGATCGCGTCCTACCTATTCAACGCGCAATTGGTGTCGCCTCCCGACGGTGAGATAACCCTCGTCGTCCCGACCGAGGCCCGCGAGGCTCCGACCGTCTGGGCCTGGCTGGAAAAGCATGTCTCCGGCAACGGTCCGATCCGGCGCGTCGAGGTCGTCGACGTGCGCCAGTCGATGGCCAACGGCGGCGGCCCGGCCTGCCTGCGCCTCCGCGTCGTCGCGGACCCTGAAACCGTCGATCCGCGCTTCGTGGTCGACGACGCCAAGCTGGACCGACTCTCCGAGGTCGTCCGTCGGAATTGGCCGGTCGAAATCGACACGGCCGACCTGCAAAAGCCAGCACTCATCAAGGACGTCGAAGCCGCGCGAAAAGCGCTTCTTGAAGAGCTCGATCTGACCCAGCTCGTCTGAATCCCGAAACGAGACAGAATCCCCTTCTTAACCCTATCGTAACCCTGTTCATTAGGGCGGGAACGGCTCAAAACCGCACCTGACTCGTTCAGGTGTTAATGATGACGATGCTCAGCAAAATTGGTCGGTTGTTCACGATCAAGACCCGTACCGAAGCCTGGCTGGTGACCTACGCAATCGCCGTTGGTGCCGTTGAACGAGCTCGCCACTATCTCGAACTCTATCCGGGCAACGGCGGAGTGCTTCTGGCGATCGCCTGCACGGGCGTCGTCTTCATCGCCGGCGCCAAGCTCCTGGATTCGGTGACGCCCGCGCCTGCTGCCGTGAAGATCGGTCGCCATGCTCCACCGGTTCAGCGGCGGCGGCACCAGCTCATTCGTAATCGACCCAAATCGCGCCCGACGCGTTTCGGTTCAGGATCACGGTTTTCACTTCGCAAAGATTGACGCCGGACCAGACGACCGGGCCGACGCCCTGAAGCGTCGCCTGGATGTCGAATGCGCAATCGGGATCCTTGAAGTCGATTGTTCCCCGCCCGCCCGGTGACGGAGCGGTGCCGAGGTTCCTCCACCCTTCAGTGCCATAACGCCTGATCGTCAGCCCGGTCATGTTGAGTCCGGTCGCGTTGACGACCGAGAAACCGGACGCACCTTGGGCCGCGGCGGGCATTGGTGCCACCGCGGCCCAAGCTGCAATCGTCAGGGCGATAAGCCTGTTCACGCGGACAATATAATCGCGCCCGCGCTTAACAGGAAATTACTTCAGCGACTCAGGCCGCCTGCAGCTCCTGGTAGCTGGGGCGCGAGCTCCAGCCGATGACCGTGGCGCGATTGCCGTTGCAATAGGCTTCCTGAAGCGGAAGCGCGGTTCCGCAGAACGCGCATTCGGCGAGCATGCGGCCAAGGTACCAGTGCGTGCGCCCGCAACCCGGGCAGTGATTCACTTCATTCTCCCGGTACACGGCGTGATAGCCGCGGACAGCAGGGTTGAACGGGTCGCGGCGGGATTCAATCGGATTCAACATCTTCATTCCTTCCAGCCTTTCGCCTTCCAACGAGCGATGAGTCGTTAGGTTTCGGGGATAATCCGCAATTGCGGCAGGATTGTCGCCCCTCTGCCACAGCCTGTGTCAGTGCGGGACGAAATCGGCAGTTCGTCGGACTGCCTGTGGATATTAACCTAGTCTTAGTAATCGGACCGCATCGTGCATCTGTGGGGAAGGAGCCTTTGGGGAGGCGTGGACCATGGAGTCGAACGAGCGTTACTATCGTCGCAGGGCAGTTGAAGAGCGTATGGCGGCGCAACGAGCAATGACGGAACAGGCCCGTGCCTGGCATTCCAAGCTCGCCGCGGATTTCGCGGAACGTGCCCAGGTTTACGCGATTATTCCTGCCAGCGCCTGAAAGGCCTGCAGAAACTTTCTAATGAAGCCGAAGATCAGGTGGCGTGTGCAGTTTGAGGCTGCACGCTCGGACGCCATCCTGACGGCGTAACCCGCCAGACCACATTCCCGAAATCGTCAGCGACCAGCAAGGCGCCGAACCTGTCGACCGCGACTCCGACCGGCCGGCCGAAGCCCTTGTCCGCCTTCGCGTCAACGAAGCCGCTGACAATATCGACCGGCTTTCCTGACGGCCGCCCGCCCGCGAACGGGACATAGACAACCTTGTAGCCGTATGGAGTGTAGCGGTCCCAGCTTCCGTGCTCGCCGATGAAGGCGCCACCCTTGAACTGGGGCATCAGATCGCCCGTGTAGAAAGCAAGCCCCAGCGGAGCGACGTGCGACCCGAGCGCATAATCCGGCTTGATCGCAGCCGCCACCTTGGCAGGATTCTGCGGCCGCACGCGCGGATCGAGGTGCTGGCCGTAATAGGAATAGGGCCAACCGTAGAAGCCGCCGTCGCGGACGGAGGTCAGGTAATCGGGAACGAGGTGCGAGCCGATTTCGTCGCGCTCGTTCACGACCACGTAGAAGGTGTTCGTCCCCGGATAGAAGGCCGGGCTGTTGGGATTGCGCATCCCGGTCGCGAATTCGCGCGCCGCTCCGGTCTTCCGGTCGATCTCCCAGACGGCCGCCCTGCCCAGCTCGGCGTCGAACCCGTTCTCGACGATATTGCTGTTGGATCCGACCGTTGCGTAAAGCTTCGACCCGTCGGGGCTGGCTACAAGGCTCTTGGTCCAGTGATGGTTGATGATCCCGGCCGGAAGAGGCGTGAGCACGCGGCCGGGACCACCAACCTTCACCTGCCCCGGCGCATAGGGGTAGGCAACCACGCCATCGGTGTTGGCGACGTAGAGCGTCCCGTCGACCCAGGTGACCCCGAACGGCGCGTTCAAATTGTCGAGAAGCGTAGTCTCGAGCTCCGGCTTCCCGTCGCCGTTCGCATCGCGGACGAGAGTGATCTTGCTGGCCGGCTGCGCCCCGCCCTTGCCGGTTGCGGCACTTCCCCACACCCAGTTGAAGACGATGTCCTTGGGTTTCTTGACCGGCTCTGACGGCGGCTTCGCCTGCACGACGAGGATGTCGCCGTTGGGCAGGACATACAGGAATCGCGGATGGCTGAGCCCCGTCGCCAGAGGCTTCACTTCGAGGCCGGCCGCAACGTCGGGCGTATGTCCTTTCTCCCAGCCGGGTCCCGGGATGACGTTGATCGGCGGGACCAGGAACTGTTTCGGGTCGGGGAGGACTGGGTTCGAGCCGAACTGGCTCGAATCGTCGAACTTGGGATCGCTGCAGGCGGCGAGCGCCGACACGGCGAGCCCGGCCAGCAACAGGCTTCGGATACCGATCATGCCGCCCTCCTCGACGTCACGGCGCCCAGGAAGGCCCCAACGATCAACAGCAATGTCGTGACTCCGGAGAGGATGATCCCCTCCGGGACGACGGCGGTCCAGCCGTCCCGGCTGTGGACGAAGGCATTGAGGAGGCCGAGCAACAAGGCGGCCAGCGTCAGCAGCATATGCCATCCCGAGCCTCGCGCACGGGTCGAGCGGCCGCGAGCCAGCCAATCGAAGATGCCGATGAGGACCGCGAGGCCGCCCGCAACCAGGCCTGCGGTAATCAGCCAGATCGAGAAGATCGGCCAGATGAAATAGGTCGAGCGGACGTAGGTGACGTCCATCAGGAACGCCAAAAGGAAGTAAGCGATCGGAAGCGCACCCAAGAGCGCATGCAGCGTGTCGAGCGCGCCGTGACGAACCCGAACCGGCTCGTCCCCGGGAAGATACTCAGCCATTCACAACGCCTCACAATTGGCGTGCGCACTACGACCAACCCGCCGAAGCGGTTCCAACAGCAGTAGATTGGACGAATGGTGCGCCTGAAATTGTGATGGGCACCCCGATTATTAGGAAATTTCCAGGCAGGTGGAGATGACCGCCGTTCCTCCGAGTCTGGGCGCCCAAGTTTTACCATCGCAGGTTTCTGCGCAGAGAAGAGAGCTCCGATAGCCGGGCCCTCTTCTCCTTAGACTACGAACATATCCGCATGCGGCATCGAGCTAGTGATTCCGTTTCTGAAACCACTCGCTGCCGAGAACCTCCTCGACGTGGTCAGTTATGGAATACTGACCGTCAGAGAGATCGCATGTGAACGCTCTGCTCAGAAAGCTCGAAACGTCGCCCGTCGTGTCGAAAAACTCGGCGCCGATCTCGAGAAGCCAATCCTTTTCATCGATGCTCATTGCAGCGCTCGCTGCCTCGCACGCACCACGGGATGGATAAGTTGCGGTGGTGTCATGGGCGACCGCGGCGGTCGGAACGAATGTCGCTCCCAAGAGCAACAGAATCACAGATTTCTTCATCTTGTCCTCCTTCATTGCCCGGAGCGAAATTCAATTCCGCGCTCAATCGAGCAGGAGCCGTTGCGTAGTATCGGCTCCGACAATGTGCGATGATGGAGACCGTACGATTTGCCGATGATTTGGCGATTATTTGGGAGGGGCACGCAAGCGCGGTGGACTTCGCGAGAAGACCGGACGACGAGCGAATGCTCACCACGGCCGATCTTGCCGCGAGGGGAGAGCTTACGTTGGGCGGCGTGATCGTCAGCCCATCGACCCGGCATCTACGGGGCCCGCTCGGCTCCGTCGACGTTGAGCCGCGGGTCATGCAGGTGTTGGTCGTACTCGCCGACTCAGCTGGCGAGGTCGTCACTCGCGAGACTTTGTTCAACCGTTGCTGGGGCGGCGTCTACGTCGGCGATGATAGCCTGAATCGCGCTGTTGGCGCTCTTCGTCGAGCCATCGTAGCCATAGGCGGCAGGTTCGAGGTCGAGACGATCCCGCGAACCGGCTATCTTCTAACTGTTCCAAAGGGCGATGCGTCCGACGCTGAAGAGCACGAGCAGACCAGCAGCAGAATTTCGCGTCGCGGTGCCCTGGTCGCGGGCGGAGCCATTGCAGCGCTTGGCGGGACCAGTTTGTGGTGGCGCGTCCGATCCGATTCCGACGCGCGGTTCGAGACGCTCCTTAAGAGTGGCGAGGATGCGCTCTATAAAGGCGCTCCGGACGGCCGCACGGCTCAGACGTTGCAGCAGGCCGTTTCTATGCGCCCACGAAGCGCAAAAGCGTGGGGTCTGCTCGCGCTCCTGACGTTTGTCATAGCGCAGGGTGGCGGCCCGGCGGCTTCCGCTGCGCTCGAACGAGCGGCTGGCCTGGCTCGCAAGGCCCTCTCGATAGATTCGAAAGAATCGAACGCACTTCTGGTGATGTTCGAGGTGCAAGGTGGAGCACTCGAATTGGCGGCGAGAGATCAGAAGCTCCGCCAGATAATTTCGATCGCTCCCAATAACATTTTCGCAATCAGCGAACTCGTTCTTCTATTGCAAGGAGCGGGACTCAATCGCGAATCCTGGAACTGGAATGAACGCGGCCTCTCCATCGATCCGCTTTCGCGGGACCTTCTTCCCAAACGCGCATTGAAGCTTTGGATCGCCGGGCGGGTGTCTGCGGCCGACAGGGTTATCGATCAGGCCCGCGCCCTGCGGCCGACGGATCCCTGGCCATGGTTCGTTCGATTTCTCATCCTGGCGCTTACCGATCGACCGCGCGCGGCCCGGGCTATGTCCGAGTCAAATCCCGCGATGATCCCGGCGCCTGCCGAAGCGGCTCTTTGGCGTACCTGTCTGGCAGCACTTGAGCAGCGATCATCTCCCACAATTGCGAAAGCCCGCGAGGCCTGTCGCGATGGTGCGCGATTGTCGGGCGAGCTCGCCGGCCAGGGCGTGATGATCATGTCGGCGCTCGGCGACGTAAACATGGCCTTCGATATCGCGAACGGATTTCTCCTGTCGCGTGGCTCCATCGTTCGAGAGGACGAAGTCGGCTCAAAGCAAGCTGCCAGCGATGCCATGCTTCGCCTTGGAACTCAGTGGCTGTTTACTCCTCCTGCGGCGGTGATGCGCTCGGATCCCCGTTTCATTCCGCTGTGCCAGGGCGTGGGGCTGGCTGAGTATTGGCGCAAACGCGGTGTGAAGCCGGATTATCTAGCGCCAAAACGCTAGAAGGTCGTATCGATTCCAACGCTTATGGCCCGCGGATCCTCCGCAACAACCGCTATGAAACAGAAAAATGGCGCGCCCGGAACGATTCGAACGTCCGACCCTCAGATTCGTAGTCTGATGCTCTATCCAGCTGAGCTACGGGCGCGCGGCCGTGGTGACGGCAGGGGCGCGACATAGGAGGCTGATGCCGGAGAGGCAAGCCCGAGATTGCAGGCGAGAAGGCCCGCTCCTACAGCATCGCCCATGCGGACCCGTATTTCGCTCGTAATCGCGTCGCTTGGCCTCGTCAGCGCCTGCTCGACCCCGCCTGAAGGCCCGACGCCCTCGCTGGCGCCCCGGGCCGCCGAGGCGATCGATCCGCGCATCCCGATTCCCAGCGAAGTGCAGGTCGGACCGGCCGACGCATCTCTTTCCGCGCATCTCGCGGCCCTGATCGACCAGGCGCAGGCGGGCGATTCCGCCTTCCAGAGCGTGGTCGGCGATGCCGAGCGGCTCGCCGAGGCTGCCGGCAAGCAACAGAGCGAAAGCTGGGTCGCGGCGCAGCAGGCCCTCTCCGCCGCGCAGGCCGCGCGGGCCCCGACAACGCGCGCGCTGGGGGACATCGACGCGCTCGCGTCCAATACTCTCGAGACCAAGGGCGGGATTCCCGCGGGCAATCTCGCCGCAATTCGGCAGGCCGCGAACACGGTATCGGAGATCGACCGCAACCAGTCCGACCGCATCGACGCGATCGAGAAGCGCCTCGGCCTCTAGCTGAGTGCAGCGGCCCTCGCGGCAGGCCATTCGTCCGCATCAATCCGATAGGTGATCACCGGGTTCAGCTCCGGGGGCATGTCCGTGCTCTGGAAATCCATGTCCTGCCGGCGGGTCATGCGCAGGCGCTTCATCAGACCCTGGCTCGCCTCATTCTGCCGGACGGTGAGCGCGACGACATAGGGCGCTCCGAACTTCCCGAACGCGAGGTCGAGGCTCGCGATGGCGGCTTCCTTCGCATAGCCCTGCCCCCACGCATCCTCGCGCAGGCGCCAGCCTACTTCGAAATCGCCGGGGTTCGGAGCGCCTTCGCTATTCACCCTCTTGAGCCCGCAAAAGCCGAGCAGAGCGCCATCCGATTTCCGCTCGACGATCCAGAAGGTGTGGCCGAACTCGCGCTGGTACCGCTCGATGCGCCCAAGCGCGGCCTCGTGCTTTTCACGCGGCCAGACGCCGCCGAGCCACCGCATGACGGGTTCGGTGTTGGTGTGGCGGACGAACTCGTCGAGGTCTTCCGGATCCCATGTACGCAGGCGGAGCCGCTCGGTCTCCGCGACAATCTCAGCCATTCAGTGCCCTCACTCCCTCGACAATGGCATCGATGGCCTCGTCGACATGCTCGATATGCGTGCGGAAGCAGAGGATCGCGCAGCGTATATAATAGGTGCCGTCGATCCGGGTGCCGCTCATCATCACTCGGCCCTCCTGCTGCAGGTGTTTGAGCAGCCGCTCCGTGAATTCGTCCGCGTCGCCGCCTTCGGGCAAGTAACGGAAGGCGACGACGGACAGGTCCGGCGCCGGGCCGGGGTCGAAGCCGTCGATCTTCGACAGCCGCTGGTGGAAATAACGGGCGAGCGCGAGCTTTTCCGACTGGGCAGCCCGGAACGCGGCGACGCCTGCGATCTGCAGCGGCAGCCACAGTCGCATGGCGCGAAAATGGCGCGTCAGTTCAGGCGAAAGGTCGGCGGGTGATGGCCCGACCTCGGACTCGCCGAGCGGGCGGATATATTCGCCCGACGCGCTGAAGGCGTCAGTCAGGTGCCTGCCGTCGCGGACGAGCGCCGCGCCGGTGCCGTAGGGCAAGAACAACGTCTTGTGCGGATCGAGCGCGACGCTGTCGGCCTGGTCGATGCCGCGAAGCAGCTCGCGGCCTTCATCGCAGAGGGCGAACAGGCCTCCATAGGCCCCATCGACGTGGAACCACGCGCCATATTTCCGGCAGAGCTCGGCAATCTCCGGCAGGGGATCGATCGCACCCGTGTCGACCGTCCCGCCCGACGCGACGACCAGCCACGGGCGGATACCGTTGCGAACGTCAGCCTCAAGCGCTTCCTCGAGCGCCGCGACCGACATGCGATGGCTGGCATCGGTCTCGATCTGCCGGCGAGGCGACCGCCCCCTCCCCGAGATGTGGAGCGCCTTGTCGATGCAATAATGGGCGAAGCGGGTCGTATAGATCGCGCCGCCGCCGTCCGGATCGCGAGCTTCGCGGGCAGCGACGACCGCCGTCAAATTGGCGATGCTTCCGCCGCTGGTCAGCGTCCCCGCCGCGGTCTCGGGATAGCCGATGACGCTCGCCAGCCATTGCGTGCAGGCATTCTCGATGCGCACCGCACCGGGGCTTGCCGAGGCGAAACCCGAATATTTGTTCGACGCGGCCGCAAGCAAGTCGCCGAGCGCCGAGTGGAACAGCCCCCCACCCGGGATGTAGGCCATGAACCTGGGCGACGTGGTCGCGAAACCGGGCCGGTCCACGCATTCCGCGACATAATCGAGCACCCGCGCAGGATCGCGGCCCTGCTCGGCAAACTCGGGGTCCAGATGCTGGGCGAAGACCTCCGACCAGGGCCGGTTGGTCGAAGCCGTCTCGACCTGGTCGAGATAGGCCAGCGCATGATCCATCGCCTGCTTCCCGAGCTCACGACGAGCCTCGGCGTCCGGCTCCAGCGGGGAAGCCGCTGCGCGCGACCGCTCAATTTCGGTGCGCAGGTCTTCCGGCATCAGCCCTGGATCAGCCGCGCGGCGTCGATGGCGTGATAGGTCAGAACGCCGGTCGCTCCGGCGCGCTTGAAGGCCATCAGCGTTTCCAGGATCAGCGCGTCACGATCGCCTGCGCCGGCTGCGGCGGTGTTCTCGATCATCGCATATTCGCCGCTCACCTGGTAAACGAAGGTCGGCACGCCGAACGCGTCCTTCACTCGGGCGACGACGTCGAGATAGGGCAGTCCCGGCTTGACCATCACGAAGTCCGCGCCCTCGGCGAGATCGAGCTCAACCTCGCGCAGCGCTTCCTCGATGTTCGCGGGGTTCATCTGGTAGCCGCGCTTGTCGCCCTTCAGCCGGCCGAGCGAGCCGACCGCCTCCCGGAACGGGCCGTAGAAGGCCGAAGCGTACTTTGCCGCATAGGCCATGATCGCGACGTTCTGGTGACCGCCCTCTTCCAGGGCCGACCGGATCGCGGCGACGCGGCCGTCCATCATGTCCGACGGCGCGATGATGTCCGCGCCTGCCTCGGCCTGCACGACTGCCTGGTCGACGAGGATCGACACGGTGTCGTCGTTGATGACCCACCCGCTGTCGTCGACGATGCCGTCGTGACCGTGCGCGGTGTAAGGGTCTAGCGCGACGTCGGTCAGGACCCCGATCTCCGGGACCGCATCCTTGATCGCCTTGGTCGCCCGGCAGATCAGGTTGTCCGGGTTCAGCGCCTCCCGCGCATCTTCGGTGCGAAGCTCGTTCGGCGTGTTCGGGAACAAAGCGATGCACGGGATTCCGAGACTCGCCGCTTCCTTCGCCCTGGCCGCAATGCGGTCGACGCTCCAGCGGCTGACGCCTGGGAGCGAACCGATCGGCTCCTCGCAGCCCGACCCCTCGCAGATGAAGAGGGGCAGGATGAAATCGCTCGGATGCAGCCGGTTCTCGGCAAGCATGTCGCGCATCCACGGGCTCGAACGGCCGCGACGCATGCGCAGTGCTGGGTATGACGCTGTCATTGGCCGCGCAGATAGACTGGGAGAGCGGGGGAAAGAAAGGGCGCGCCGAACATTGAGGCCCCGGATGGGCAAATCTCTACCGAAGCAAGCGATCCTCGTGGTCAACGCGGGGAGCCGCAGAGGCGCCGACCTCTTTGCGGAGGCGCGTGACAAGCTGACCGCCGCCGGGATCGAGCTTCTCGCCGCCAAGAAATGCAAAACCGCCGCGACGATGGAGAAGGCGGTGAAGGCGGCGCTGAAGAAGGCGCCGATGGTGATCGTCGGCGGCGGCGACGGGTCGCTGTCGTCCTTCGTCGACCATTTCATCGGCACGGACGTGGTGTTCGCCCTGCTTCCGCTCGGCACCGCGAACAGCTTCGCGCGGACGATGGGCGTGCCGCTCGACCTCGACGGAGCGGTGAACGTCATCGCCAAGGGCGAGGCCCGGAAGATCGACGTCGGCTGCATCAACGGCGACTATTTCCTCAACGCCGCCGCCATGGGTCTCGCCCCAAAGGTCGCGGAAAGCGTTCCGCATGGACTAAAGCGCACGCTCGGGCGCCTCGGCTACCTCATCTGGGCGGGCTGGTCGGCGGCTAACTTCCGCGCTTTCCGGGTCAAGCTGGAGGACGGCAAGCGCGCCCATCGGATGTGGGCAACGGAAGTGCGCATCGCGAACGGCCGCTTTCACGGCGGACTCGAGCTGATCGAGAATGCCGACCTCCAGAGCGGCGAGATCGTCGTCCAGGTCGTGACTGGCCGAAGCATCGCCAAGCTCGGCTGGAGCTATATCGCCTCCGCGGCCAAGCTCGAGGCGCGGAAGCAAACAGTCCGCGAGTTTGTCGGCCGGAAATTCACGCTGAGCACCAAGCCGAGAATGAAGGTCTCGATCGACGGCGAGATCGGCGAGGAAACACCCTTGAAGATCAGCGCACTCCCCGACGGCGTGACGATCGCCGCACCGCGCGACTAGCCTGCCGGGTTGAGTGCCCCGCCCGGTTCGCGCGTGGCCTCCGCTTCCTCGATGCACTCGTCCACGCTCGGCTGCACGGCCATCCGCGCCTTCCGCCAGCCGCCCTTGAAGTAATAGGCGACTGCAAGAAGCATGTTGGCTGCCGAAGCGACCGGGAAGCTGCTCCACAGCGCGTCGGCTCCCAGCGATCCGTAGGTTGCGAAGATCCAACCGAACCTGACGGCCACGAGGCCGACCGCCAGGATGATCAGCGGAGCCCACACGGCGCCGTTCGCGCGGACCGTGCCGAACAGGACCATGGTCACGCCGAACAAAAGGAAGTTCCAGGTCGCGAGCATATGGATGTGGCGGGCGATCGGCAGCGCGGGACTGTCGCTGCCCATGAACAGCGCCAACACGGAGCGATCCGCCAGCGTCAGGAGGACGATCAGGCCGCCGGTAATCAGCAGCGTGTAGGACACGCCCGAGCGCGTGATCGCGTTGACCCGATCCCAGCGGCCCGCGCCGATGTTCTGCGCTGTCATCGCACTGACCGCTGCACCAAGGGCCATCGCCGGCATCTGGACGTAGGTCCAAAGCTGCATCGCGACGCCGAACGCTGCGGTCGTATCCACGCCCTCGCGGTTCACCAGGCCGACGAGCGCCAGTGCCGACATGGAAATGACGACCATCTGGATGCCCATCGGCAACCCCTTGGTGACGATCGTCCTTAAGATCGCAAAGTTAGGCCAGAGATAGCAAAGCTCGCGGCCCCGCAGGCGTAGCGGCAGGTCCTTCGCGTACATGTGGATCAGCAGGCCGATCAGGGCGACGTAATTGCCGACGAGCGTCGACATGGCCGAGCCCGCGATCCCCATGCGCGGAATCGGGCCGAGGCCAAGGATGAAGACCGGGTTGAGGCCGCTGTCGAGGACGACGGCGACGATCATGAACCAGAGCGGCGTCAGGCTGTCGCCTGCACCGCGCAGCGCCATCATCAACAGCGTCAGCAGCAGCAAAGCCGGCATGGCAAGGAAGATCACGCGCAGATATTCCAGCGCGAGCTGCTCGGCGTCGCCCGGCGTCCCGAGCGCGTGCAGGATCGCGGGCGACAGGAACCAGCCCGCAATCGCGATGATGATCGTGACGATCCCGAATGCGCCCGCGGCGGTTCCGAAGATCTTGCGCGCCTCGTCGACGTCGCGGCGACCCCAGTACTGACCGATGAGGATGGTCGAGGCCATTCCGAAACCGAACACGAAGGCGGTCATCAGGAACATGACCATGTTGGCGTTCGACGTCGCGGCAAGCGCATGCTCGCCGAGGAAGCGGCCGACCCAGATGGCGTTGATCGTGCCGTTCAGCGACTGGAGGATCGACGACGCGAGCGTCGGGATGGCGAACTTGAGCAGGGTCGGACCAATGTTGCCCTGCGTCAGGTCGCCCCGTCCGCGCACTGCCGCGTCCGCCATCGAGAAACTCCTTTAGCCGAGCCGCTCCAACGCAGCACGATAGCGTTCGGCCTCAGCGGACTTCTCGGCATGGTCGGCGCGAGCTTTTTCCACGGCCTCCGGCTTGGCCCGCTCTGTGAAGGCTGGGTTGCCGAGCCGTTGGGCAAGGCCGTCGCGTTCCTTTTCGGCGGCTCCGACGGCCTTCGACAGGCGTCCGCGCTCTGCTGCGAGGTCGATCACGCCTTCCAGCGGAAGGGCATAGGTCGTTCCTCCAACCACTATCTGGGCCGCGCCAGCACCGTCGAACGGCGAAAGCTGGATCGATTCCAGCCGCGCCAGGCGCGTCAGCATTGCATGCAGGCGATCGAGGCGATCGGCGATCTCATCCGGCGCGTTCGTCGCGAAGAGGTGCAGCTTGGCCGAGGGCGGAACGTTGAGCTCGGTGCGCGCCGACCGGACTTCGCTGACCACGTCGATCAGCCATTCGATTTCCGCCTTCGCGCGCGGGTCGCTTTGAGCCTGCGGCTCCGGCCACTTCGCGACGATCAGCTCGTAGGGCCGCTCGTTCGCGTTCCACAGCTCTTCGGTGACGAAGGGCATGAACGGGTGGAGCATGACGAGGATCTGGTCGAACGCCCAGGCGGCCACGCGCTTGGTCTCCTCGTCGAACGCGCCCTTCACCAGCTCCACGTACCAGTCGCAGAAGGTGCCCCAGGTGAAGTGGTAGATGGCGTTCGCCATGTCGTCGAACCGCAACTCGTCGAACGCCTTGTCGAGATCGGCGAGCGTGTTCACCACTTCGCCGATGATCCAGCGATTGACCGGAAGCTCGGCGGCCGGTGCGGCGATGCTTTCGCTCGCGCCGACGCCGTTCATCTGCAGGAAGCGCGCGGCGTTCCACAGCTTGGTCGCGAAGTTGCGGTAGCCCTCGACGCGCTTCTCATCGAGCTTGATGTCTCGGCCCTGGCTTTCCATCGCCGCCATCGTGAAGCGCAAGGCGTCGGCACCGTACTTGTCGATAAGGCCCAGCGGATCGACCGTGTTGCCCTTCGACTTGGACATCTTCTGGCCCTTGGCATCGCGGACCAGGCCATGGAGGTAGAGCGTCTTCCACGGGCGCTCGCCCATGAACTCGAAGCCCTGCATCGCCATGCGGGCATCCCAGAAGAAGATGATGTCGAAGCCGGAAATGAGGACGTCGTTCGGATAGTGCCGCTTGAGGTCGTGGGTTTCGTCCGGCCAGCCGAGCGTGGCGAACGGCCAGAGCGCCGAGGAGAACCAGGTGTCGAGGACGTCCTCGTCCTGGCGGAGCTCGACGCCCTCGCCGGCCTGCTGTTGCGCGCCCTCAAAAGTTTCCGAAACGAAAACGTTGCCTGACGCATCGAACCACGCTGGAATGCGATGGCCCCACCACAGCTGGCGCGACACGCACCATGGCTGGATGTTCTCCAGCCAGTTGAACCAGGTCTTCTTCCAGGTCTCCGGAACGACCGCGATGTCGCCCGAGCGCACCGCTTCGATCGCCGGCCTGGCGAGCGTTTCGGCATCGACGTACCATTGGTCGGTCAGCATCGGCTCGATCACCAGCCCCGACCGGTCGCCGAACGGCTGCATGATCATCTTGTCCTCGACGGTGACCATCAGGCCCTCTGCGTCGATGTCGGCCACCACCGCCTTGCGGGCATCGTAGCGATCGAGGCCGCGATATTCCTCGGGCACGAGGTTCAGGGAATCGACCTCTTCGGGACTCGCCTTCGCTCCGCGCGCGATCTCGACGGCGCGCTTCGCAGATTCCTCGTAGGACGGCCCGTCGCTGCGCATGTGCGCGGTGCCGTCCATCAGGCGGTACATCGGAATGCCGTTGCGCTGGGCGACGCCATAGTCGTTGAGGTCGTGCGCGCCGGTGATCTTCACCGCGCCCGATCCGAAATTCGGATCCGGATAATCGTCGGTGATGATCGGGATCAGGCGCCGATGCTCCTTCGGCCCGACCGGAATCTCGCAAAGCTTGCCGACGATCGGCCGGTAGCGCTCATCGTCCGGATGAACCGCGACCGCGCCGTCGCCGAGCATGGTCTCGGGACGCGTCGTGGCGATGGAAATGTACTCGCGCTTTTCCTGAAGGACGACGTTTCCGTCCTCGTCCTTTTCGACGTAGGTGTAGGTCTGACCGCCCTCGAGCGGATATTTGAAGTGCCACATGTGGCCCTGTACTTCGCGGTTCTCGACCTCGAGATCGCTGATCGCGGTCTGGAACTTTGGGTCCCAGTTCACGAGCCGCTTGGCGCGATAGAGCAATTTGCGATTGTAGAGCTCGACGAAGACCTTGATGACGGCCTTCGAGAAGCCCGGGTCCATCGTGAAGCGCTCATTCGCCCAGTCGCACGACGCGCCGAGGCGGCGAAGCTGGCGGGTGATCGCCCCGCCCGATTGCGCCTTCCACTCCCAGACATGCTCGAGGAAGGCCTCGCGGCCGATCTCCGCTCGCTTCACCCCTTGGCTCTCGAGGTTGCGCTCGACGACCATCTGCGTGGCAATACCGGCATGGTCGGTGCCGACGACCCAGAGCGCGTCCTTGCCCCGCATACGCTCGCGCCGCGTCAGGACGTCCTGAAGCGTATTGTCGAGCGCATGGCCGATGTGCAGCGAGCCCGTGACGTTGGGCGGCGGCATGACGATCGTCCACGGCTCCTCGTCCGGCCGCTCGGGCCGGAAGAGCCCGTTGGACTCCCAATGCTCATACCAGCGCTGCTCGATGGCAGCGGGATCGAAGGTTTTCGGCAGTTCGCTCATCGCCGCACGCGGTTAGCGATGCGGCGGTGCAGCATCAACCTCGCTGACCGGTCGCGGCAGTTTCGCCCATCCAGCGATGCATCCAGCCGAACACCTCGTCATACCATTGGATCGAGTTCTTGGGCTTCAGCACCCAGTGGTTCTCGTCCGGATAGATCAGCAGGCGCGACGGGATGTTGCGGCGCTGAAGGGCCGTGAAGGCCGCAATCCCCTGCGTATAGGGAATGCGGAAGTCATTCTCGCTGGTGATGACCAGCTGCGGCGTCTTCCAGGCAGTGACGTAGTTGACCGGATTCCACTGCTCAAAGGCGGCAGGGTCCTCGTAATAGGGCTTACCCCCGTGCTCCCACTCGTCGAACCACAGTTCCTCGGTCTCGTAAGCCATGGCGCGGGCATCGAAGACGCCGTCGTGCTGGACGAGGCACTTGAATCGGTCGGGCCAGCGGCCCTCGATCCAGTTCATCATGTAACCGCCGTAGGAGCCGCCGAGCGCGCAGGCGTTGTCCGCATCGAGCTGCGGGTCATGCGCCGTGGCGTAGGCGAGGCCTTTCTGCAGATCTTCGAGCGGCCAGCCGCCCCAATTCTTGTTGATCGAGTCCGTGAAGGCCTGGCCGTAACCGGTCGACCCGTGGAAATCGACGGCGACAACGCCATAGCCCGGCCCGGAGAAGACGCGCGGGTTCCAGCGGTACGACCAGCTGTTGCTGAACGTGCCCTGCGGACCGCCGTGAACCAGCAATGCGATTGGGAGCTTCCCGGTCGCGCCGGCCGGCTTCAGAGTCCAGCCCCAGACCGTGTCGTTGTTGGCGCCGGCGAAGCTGAACTTCTTGAACGCGACCGGGTCGAGCTCGGCGAGGAGCGCGCCATTGGCATTGGTCAGCTTGGTGGCCTTGCCGCTGCGGTCCAGGCGGTAGATTTCGTCCGGCGCCATGATGCTGTTCATGGTCGCGACTGCACCGCCGTTCGGCAAAGCTCGAACATTGACGAAGTGACCGTCGCGGGTGAGACGCGTCACCTTGCCAGTCTTGGCGTCGACGCGGAACACCGGCTGTTCGAGCGTGTCCTCGGCGGTGACCAGCAGGCTCTTGCCGTCGCGGGCCCATTCGATCGAGCCGACCGAGCGGTCCCAGCTTTGGGTTAGAGGGCGCGTCTGGCCCGTAGCGAGGTCGCGGAGCTGGAGCACCTGGCGGTCGGCTTCGTAGCCTGCGCGAGCCATCGCGAAATAGGCGAGCGTCCGCCCGTCCGGCGAGACGGCGGGCAAATTGTCCGTGCCGTCGTTGGCGTCGGTCAGGTTGACGGGCGGAGCGCTGCCGTCGGCAGGGCTCGCGAAGATGTCGAGATTGGTCGAGAGCGGCTCGATACGTCCTGCCTCACGAAGCGAGAAGTAAACCGTCCTGCCGTCGGGCGCGAACGCGATCTCCTCGCCGCCGCCCATGGGCTTGGAGGGTGTATCCCCCTCAAGATTGCCGGTCAGGCGAACACCCCCGCCCGTCAGCTTTCCGCCTTCGATCGGGAAGGAGTAAATGCGCGACTTGGTGCCCGGCTCCGCCCAGGCGTCCCAGTGCCGCACGAACAATTTGTCGTAAGTGCGTCCGGTGCCCGCAGGCTTTGCCGGGAAGGTCGTCGCCGCGCAGGCGAGGTCCGGGCAGTCCTTCTGGTCGGCCCAGACGATGACGCGGTCGCCGGTCGGAGCGAGCTTGAACCCGGCAACGTCGGCGCCGAAGTCGCTGATCTGCTGCGGAGCGCCGCCGATCGGCATCCGGAAAAGCTGGTCGCGGTCGCCGACCGCCATCAGGAAGTAGAGCGCGCCGTCCGCTCCGAACACAGCGTCGTGGCCCTTCTGCGCGCTCAGGACGGCCTTCGGTGCCGCTCCCGACTTCGTCAGGTCGAGCAGGTAAAGCGTGTTGTTGCGCTTGTTCGCCGCGAGATCCGTGTCGGAGATGGTGAACACAGCCCAGTTTCCGTCCGGCGAGAGTTCCGGAGCGCCGACGCGATGCATCATGTGCATGTCGGTGGCGGTCATTGGTCGGGCGGTTGCAGGCGAAGCGAAGGCGAGAGCGGCGGCGGAAGCGGCCACCAACAGCGACGTTTTGATCATGCCGGAGGCGTAGCAAAGCCTCCGTGTGGCGCAAGAGTTAGACGGGCCGTCCCGTGATGCGCGTGATCTCGCGGCGGACATGCTCGTCCACCAGCCGCGGCAGATGGTCGTCCAGCCACTGCTTGAGAATCGGCCGAAGCATCTCGCGAATCATCTCTTCGAGCGGATTGGCCTGAGGCGGGGCCGCGGGCACGGAAGCCGCGACCGTGCTCAGCTGGTCGAATGCGCTACGGCTGGCGGCGGCTGCGGTCTCCTTGAGGAGCGGCGGTCCGAGGTCCGCCTTGGGCGCAAGCTCCTCGCTGAGCTCGAGGACGTCTTCACCCTCGTCCTCATTGTCCTGCTCGACCTCATCCGCGGCAGTCTCCGCAGCGCGTGCGTCCTTGTCCTCCGCGATCACCTTTTTGATCGACGCGAGGATTTCTTCCATTGAAGGTTCGCGGCCAGACGCAATCATTTAGCCGATATCGCTTATTGCTTCGGCGGAGTCACGCTCTGCGTCGTTGGCGGCGGCGTGACCGGCGTTCCCGCCAGCTCCGCCGGAGTCACCGTGCGGGTCGAAACGGGCGCGGTCACCTTCTCCCCGGCCCAGTCGTTCCAGTTGCCCGCGACGCGGCGATAATTGCCGAGCGGGTCATAAAGCGGTCCGCCGTCGAGGCCGAGATCCTGCGCTTCCGCCTGTCCCATCGCATTGAGGAGCTGGAAACCGGCAACATAGGCGTCGCGGCGAGCGGTCACCAAGGCGACCTGCGAGTTCAGCAGCTCCTGCTCGGCGTTGAGGACGTCGAGGACGGTGCGGGTGCCGACGCTCTGCTCCGCACGGGCGCCTTCGAGAGCCAACTCGTTCGCGGAGACCGCGGTCTGGTTCGACTGGATCGCCTCCTGCGCGGCCATGTAGGCGGCGAAGGCCGAGCGGGTGTTCGCGACGACGGTGCGCTCCGTCCCGACAGCCTGCTCGAGGATCTGCGACTGGATGGCGCGAGCCTGACGGATGCGCGCTGCCGGAAGACCGCCCTGGTAGAGCGGAATACGCGCCTGGACGCCCGCACTCGTCGCTGTCGTGCTTCCGGCTGCGAACGGACCGAACTGGTCCTGCTCGGTGCCGAGATAGTCGGTGTAGCGACCCGCGCCGAACGCATCGACGGTCGGCAGGCGTGTCGCGCGGGCGACATTGACATCTAGGCCGGCGGCGCGTGCCTGCTGGTTGATCGCGATCAGGTCGGGATTGCTCGCCAGCGCGATGTGGACCGCTTCTTCCGGCGACTTGGGAAGCGGCGGAAGCGGCGGCGGAGGCGCAAGCGTATCCGGCGAATGGCCGATTACCCGGCGGTAATTCTCCTCGCTCCCGGCGGCGCGGGAGCGGGCAGTCGCGAGGTTCGAGCGCGCGAGCTCGAGGCGCGCCTCCGACTGTGCGACGTCGGTGCGGGTGAGATCGCCGATCTCGAAGCGGTCCCTCGTCGCCTGCAGGTTGGTCGACAGGACCTGGACCTGGTTGTTGTTCAGCTCGACGATCGCGCGGTCGCGGATGACGTCCATGTAGGCGGCGACCGCCTCGGTGAAGACGTCGCCTTCGACGGCACGAAGCGTCGCCCGGCCCGCTTCGACGCGGGTCTTGGCGGCCTTGATCTGGCTACTGACGCTGCCGCCATTGAACAAAGGGTAGCTGACGTCGACTCCGGCAGAGAAATTGCGGCCGTTGCCGCCGCCGGTCTTGGTCAGGTCCTGGTTGAACCCGGCGGTCGCGCTGACCTGCGGACGGCTACCCGCCCGGGCGATCGCGACGGTCGCGTCGGTGCCCTTCAGGGCCTCGCGCTGCGCCATGATCGTCGGATTGGCATTGTAGGTCGACACGAGCGCCTCACGCAGCGTGTCGGCCGACGCGGTGCCGGCCAGCAAGGCCGCGGCAATCGTTGCGAAGGCGATGTTGCGGATCACGTGTCGCGAAGCTCCAGAATCTAGAATGTGAAGGCCTTGGGCCGCTCGAAACCGGGAAGGACCGGAGTCGCTGCATCGGCGATCGGATGAAAGCCGAAGCCCCCGCCTACCCTGCGCCCGATGAACAGCCGTGTAATGCCCTCCTCCACGATCGCGCCGCCGATGCGTCCGCCTTCGACGAGTTGGTCGACCAAGGCGTCCGGGATTTGCTCGACCGCTCCGTCGATCAGGATCACGTCATAGGAGGAATCCTTGCCGTGGCCATCGGCAAGCGGTCCCTCGACCGCGTTGATGCCATTGCCGCGGGCAATCGCCGCCAGCGCAGGCGACGATTCGAGCGCAGTCACCTTCAGCCCCATCGCTGCGAGGACGGTCGCGGAATAGCCGGTCAAGGCACCCACCACGAGCGCGCGCTCGCCGCGCAGGGTAGCCAGCGCAGTCAGCAGCCGCCCAAGCACGGCCGGGGCCGGCAGCGCCCTCCCGTCGCCAAGCGGAATCGAGCGATCGACATAAGCCAGCGGCTTCTGCTCGTCGGGCACGAATTTCTCGCGCGGGACGGCTGACATCGCCTCGATCACGGCGGGATCGTTCACTCCGACGGGGCGAAGCTGGGAATCGACCATCGCCTGACGCGCGGCCGCAAAATCTGGAACGGGAGCGTGAACGGTCATGACTGTTATATTATGCTAATACACCTTGGATGCAAGGCTGGTCTTATCCGCCCAATCCCTCATCGCCAAGGGCGACCGGTCACCGTTGGTCGAATGTGAAGGCGGACTGGTGGATCGGCCGCGGTTCGACACGCCATCGCCGCGCGGAGGGTTGACCAGCTTCGAAAAGGCGGGGAAAGGCAGCGCTCCGGCCCGATGGCGGAGTGGTTACGCAGAGGACTGCAAATCCTTGCACGCCGGTTCGATTCCGGCTCGGGCCTCCACTTTTCCCTATGCGCTCCAGCCCCCGCCCAATGCGCGGAACAGGTTGATCTGCGCGGACGCGACTTGGCCGTTGATATCGGCGAGCTGGGCTTCCGATTCAGCGAACGTCCGCTCCGCGTCGAGTAGGGCGAGCGAATCCACCTGGCCCTCGCGCTGCTGGGCGCGGACAATCTTCGCGGCGACTTCGGCCTCGTTGCGCGCGGCCTGCAAGGCTTCGCGGCGTCGCAAGGCGTTCGCATAGACCGACAGGGCGGTTTCCGTTTCTTCGAGCGAGCGAAGCACCGTTCCATCGAACTGGGCGAGCGCCTCCTGGCTGCCGGCTTCGGCGCCCGCCACGCGAGCACGGGCTCGCGCATGGTCGCTGAACGACCAGCTGATCAGCGGGCCGAGCAGGAATCCGACCGGGTTGCTGAAGAGATTGCCTATGCTTCCGGCGCTGGAACCGAGCGATCCGCCGAGTGTGACCTGCGGATAGAGTTCGGCGGTCGCGACGCCGATCCGCGCGGTTGCGGCGGCCAGCCTCCGCTCGGCCGCACGGACGTCCGGGCGACGCGCAAGCAGCTGTGCTCCGTCGCCGACCGGGATCGGATGGTCGAGCTTCAGCGATGATGTGCGCGCACCGGCGGTAGCGGGAAGTTCGGAAGGTGCGCGCCCGGTCAAGGTCGCCAGCCGGAACAGCGCGCCGTCGCGCTCCGCCGCGATGGCTGGAACCTCCGCCTGTCTCTGATTGCGCAGCGCGGCGATCCGCGCCGTGTCGAGCCGCGTCGTCTGGCCGATCTCGACCTGCTTCTCGGTGAGGCGCAGGGACTGGTCGAGCAGCTCGACGATATGCTCCGCGACCGCGAGCCGCTCGGCGGCGCTCGACGCGTCGGCATAGGCCCGCGCCGTGTCCGAGACGATCGCCACACGAACGGCGTCCGCATCCGCTTCTGCCGCACCGACGTCGCCGCGCGCCGCTTCAACACCGCGCGCAACGCGGCCGAACAGGTCGACCTCGTAGGCGACCTCCAGTCCGGCGGAATAACTGGTCGAAGCATCGGAACTTCCCTCGTCGCGGCCGCGTGTCGCCGAGGCGTTGACGCCGCCTTGCGGCGAGCGATCGACCTTGGTCTCCCGCAGCGAAGCTCGGGCGCGGCCGAGGCGCGCTACCGCAGCGCGAACATCCGTATTGTGCGCGAGTGCGTCAGCGATCAGGCCGTCGAGGACGGGGTCGTTGTACAGCCGCCACCAATTGTCCGGCACGGGCGCGAGCGGCTGGATCGCCGGCGAATTGGCCGCGATGAACGGACCGGTCGCGGCCGTCGGGGTGGCCGGACGGACATAGTCCGGGCCGGTGGCGCACGCAGCCAAGGCCAGCGCCGACGCAAGTGTAGCGAATGTCTTCATCTTGAGATTCCTTATTCCGCCGGAAGCAGGGTGAGCTGCTCGTCCGATGGCCGGCCGCCGCGGCGCTTCAGCATTTCGCCGAGCGACCGCGTCGCGGCGTAGAACACCGGGGTGAACACGAGGCCGAAGGCGGTCACACCAATCATTCCGAAGAAGACCGCCGTTCCGAGCGCCTGGCGAAGCTCCCAACCCGGACCGCTCGCGATCACCAGCGGCACGGTGCCGAGGATGAAGGCGAAGCTGGTCATCAGGATCGGACGGAGACGCGAGCGCGCCGCTTCGACTGCCGCATCGATGACGGCGAGACCGCGCTCCTCCGCCTGCTTGGCGAACTCGACGATCAGGATCGCATTCTTCGCCGCAAGCGCGATGAGCACGATCAGGCCGATCTGCGTCAGGATGTTGTTGTCGAGCCCGCGCAGGTTCACGCCTGTCATCGCCGCGAGCAAAGTCATCGGCACGATCAGGATGATCGACAGAGGAAGCAGCAGGCTTTCGAACTGCGCCGCCAGCACGAGGAAGACGAACACCACCGACAGAGCGAAGATCACTGCCGCGATGCTGCCTGCAAGCTTCTGCTGGTAGGCGATGTCGGTCCACTCGGTCGCGAAGCCTTGCGGAAGGCTCGTGGCGAGCTTTTCCATCGTCTTCAGCGACTGGCCCGACGAGTAACCGGGAGCGGTGTCGCCATCGACCTCGACCGCCGGGTAAAGATTGTAGCGCGTGACGCGGTACGGACCCGTCTTGTCCGAGAAGGTCGCGACCGTCCCGATCGGCACCATCGCGCCGCTGTTCGAACGGGTCTTGAGCTGGCCGATATCCGACGCGTCGTCGCGATACTGAGCGTCAGCCTGCGCCGTCACATGGAAGGTGCGGCCGAGCAGGTTGAAGTCGTTGACATAGGCCGACCCGAGATAGACCTGCAGCGCTTCGAATACCCGCTCCGGAGGAACGCCGAGCATGTCCGCCTTGGCCCGGTCGACGTCGGCATAGACCCGCGGAGTCGCCGTGTTGAACAATGTGAAGACGTTGGCGAGGCCCTTTTCCTGGCGAGCCTGCCCGATCAGCTGCTGGGCAGCCTGCTCGAGCGCCTGGTAGCCGGCGCCCTGCCGGTCCTGGACGATCATGCGATAGCCGCCGCCGTTGCCGACGCCCTGGATGACGGGCGGCGGGATGACGAACACGAACGCTTCGTCCATGTCGGCAAGCGCGGCGCGCATGTCGTTCTCGATGTTGAGCTCGGTGCGGTCGGTCCCTGCCCGCTCGTCGAACGGCTTGAACGTGACATAGGCCGCGCCTGCATTGGACGCCTGGGTCCCCGATGCTCCGTCGAAGCCCGAGAACATCACCGCCTGGTCGACGCCCGGCACCTTGAGCAGCTTGTCGACGGCCTTCTTGAGGACCGCGTCCGTACGCTCGATCGAGCTACCCGGCGGAAGCTGGATGGCCGCGAGCGCGTAGCCCTGGTCCTGCGCCGGGATGAAGCCCGACGGCGTGTACCAGAAGACTGCCAGCGTCAGGCCGACGAGCCCTGCATAGACCGTCAGCGCACGCTTCGGAGCGTTGAGGATCCGGCGCGTAAAGCTGCCGTACCACTCGCTCAGACGCGCGAAGGATGCGTTGAACCAGTCGCCCGCGCGATGAACGAAGCCCATCACGCCCGCTTCGGCGCGATGATTGCTGCGCGGCTTCAGGAGCCGGGCGGCAAGCGCCGGAGAAAGGGTCAGCGACAGGAGCAGCGAGATGATCGTCGAGGCCGCAATCGTGACCGCGAACTGGCGATAAAACTCGCCGGTAATGCCGGTCAGGAAAGTGACGGGAACGAACACCGCGCAGAGCACGAGGACGATCGCGACGAGCGCTGCCGAAACCTCGTCCATCGAGCGGTGCGCCGCCTCCTTGGGACTGAGGCCATGCTCTAGGTTTCGCTCGACGTTCTCGACTACGACGATCGCGTCGTCGACGACGATACCGATCGCCAGCACCAGGCCGAACATCGACAAGGTGTTGAGCGAGTATCCAAGCGCTGCCAGCACCGCGAAGGAGCCGATCAGCGAGACCGGAATGGCAACGATCGGGATGATCGCCGCGCGCCAGCTCTGCAGGAAGACGATGATTACCAGCACGACCAGGAGCATGGCTTCGAGGAGCGTTTCCTGGACGGCCGTCATCGATTCACTGATGAATTCGGTCGGGTTCCAGATGATCCGGTACTCGAGACCCTTCGGGAACGTCTTCGAGGCCTCGGCGAGCTGGGCCTTGACGCCTTCCGCTGCCGCGAGCGCGTTCGTGCCCGGACGCTGGGTGATGCCGAGGATCACGGAATCCTTGCCGGAGAGGTATGCGTTGACACCGTAATCCTCGGCGCCGAGCTCGACCCGCGCCACGTCCCGAAGCCGGGTGATCGCGCCGGACGGGTCGGTCCGGATGATGATGTTTGCGAATTCGTCGGCCGTCTTGAAGCGGCCCTGGGTCTCCACATTGAGCTGCTGCGCCGCACCCGTGTCGAACGGCGGCTGGCCAACGGTGCCGGCGGCGACCTGCACATTCTGGCTGCGAAGCGCATCGACGACTTCGCCTGCGGTCAGGCCGAGTGTCGAAGCGCGGCCCGGATCGATCCAGACGCGCATCGCATAATCGCGGGCGCCGAAGATCGAGACGTCGCCGATGCCGTCCTGGCGGGACAGGCGGTCCTTGAGCTGGGTCAGCGCGTAGTTGGAGACGTAGCCGCGATCCAGCGAACCATCGGGCGACAGCACGTTTACCGCCATCAGCCAGGACGGCGAGGTCTTGCGGACGACGACGCCCTGCCGGCGCACTTCCTCAGGAAGGCTCGGCTGCGCCAAGGCCACGCGGTTCTGGACCAGCACCTGCGCCGTATCGAGATCGGTGCCGAGCTTGAAGGTGACGGTGATCGTCACCCGCCCGTCGCCGGTCGATTGCGACGACTGGTAGAGCATGTTGTCGACGCCGTTGATCTGCTGTTCGATCGGCGCCGCAACCGTGTCGGCGACCGTTTCAGCGGACGCGCCGGGATAGTTGGCGGTGACCGTCACCGTCGGCGGAACGACGTTCGGAAATTGCGAAACCGGAAGCCCGAAATAGGCGAACAGGCCGACGATCGTGATGATGATCGCGATGACGCCGGCAAAGATCGGGCGCCGGATGAAGAAGTGGCTGAGCTGCATTGGAGGCTCTTTTTATCTGGCCGCCAAAGTCGCCTGTGAGGCGCTCGGGCTGGATGGGGGTGCTGCTGCCGGAGCGGCGCCATCGGCAACGCGGACCTGCGTCACACGCGGCTTCACCTTGCTGCCGGGCATCGCGAACTGGACGCCCTGGATGACGACTCGGTCGGCCCGGGTCAGGCCCGAGCGGACGACGCGGAGGTCGCCGACAAGCGGACCGGTCTCGACCGGCTTGGCGGCGACCGTGCCGTCCTTGCCGACTGTGAGCACGATCTTGCGAGCCTGGTCGGTGCGGATTGCCGCGTCTGGGACCAGCAGCGCCGGAGTCGTCCCGCCATCGGCGAGGCGCATGTTTCCGAACATGCCGGGCGTCAGGAACAGGTCGGGATTGCGAACGACCGCGCGCGCCCGGATCGTCCCCGAATTCTGGCTGATGCCATTGTCGGTGAAGTCGAGCGTTCCGCGCCAGTTGTACGTGGCTTCGTCCTGCAGGCGGATCTCGGCGACGTCACCCTGCGCTCCCGCTCGGCGTTCGCGAGAATCCTTGAGGTACAGGGACTCAGGCACGTCGAACGTGAAGTAGATCGGGTCGAGCGCATTGATGGTCGTCAGCAGGGTGCCACCGTCGACACCCGAGGCGACGAGGTTGCCGGCGTCGATCTTGCGGTCGGAAATACGGCCGCTGATCGGAGCACGGATGCGGGTGAACTCGACGTCGAGCGCACGCTGCTGGACGCGGGCCTGGGCTGCCGCGAGGGCAGCACGAGCGGTCTGAACCTGCGCCGTCAGCTGGTCGACATTCGCCTGCGACACGGCATCCGCTTCGAGCAAGCGGCGGGCGCGGCCGAGGTTGGTCTCGGCGAGGTTGAGCTCGCTGCGCGCGGTCGCAACCCCTGCCCTCGCCTCGGCGAGTGCGGCGGTGAACGGACGCGGATCGATCGTGAAGAGCAGCTGGCCCTTCTGGACGATCGCGCCGTCCGTGAAGTGCACGGCGACGATCTGGCCCGAGACGCGCGGACGCACCTCGACGCTTCGGCTCGGCTCGAACCGGCCGACATAATCGTCCCACAAGCTGACATTCTGCTGGAGGGGTGCCGCGACCGTCACTGAGGGGAGTGGTGGAGCAGCTGCGGGGGAGGGATCGCTGTTCCAGAGGGTGACGGCCGCGGCTAGGGCGACGAGCGGGGTTCCGATAAGTCCGGCGCGTTGCCAGAGCGGACGGCCGGCGAGCTTCACTCGCAGGGTGCGCCGGAGGCCGTCGTCGGCCTTCACTTCGGTGAACATGTTCATGCGGGAATCCTTTGCGGGCTGCTGAGGGCCGCATTGATGCTGCCGGCCATCAGTTCGTATTGGTCCGGCGAGAAGCCGGCTGAGATGAACTCGGAGACGTCCTCACCCGGTACGGTGAAGCCGAAATGCCATGTCAGGACGGCCATCCGGCGGAGTGCCTCGAGCTTCGGATTGGCGAGTTCGGGATTTCCCCGGCCGACGAACCAGTTCCAGAAGCGGCGCAGGCGGCCGGCGGTGCGGATCGTCCCCAGCCGGTCGATCCGGGCCAGCCGGATGATCGACCATTCGAGCGGCGAGAAGTTCGGCCGCGTGTTGCTGTTTGCCGCGATCGCAGGGAGCGCGACCGGCCGGGAATCCTGTGTTTCGATCTTTGCCAGGTAGGCCATGCTCTGCTCCTCTCTCTAGCGCCCGGGCGAGCGCGACAGTTCGCCGGAGCAATGCTCCTGGCGGGCGGCTCTTCGCGGCGCGCAAAAACCTGTCCGGCGAAGCGCATGGCTTCGACGTGATCAGCTATGGTTCGTTACGAAAACTGGCGGGTGTCAGACCCGCGGGAAGAATGGAAACCTGTTCAGACGCATCGCCCCTTTACCTGTCGATGGGTCAAAAGAGCGAGGCCAGGACGTGGCTCCAATCTTTCTGTACCGTTCAGTATAAAGGCGGTCGGGGCCCGTCAAGCAATAATTCTATACCGACCGATAAAAAATCTTTTGGAAGGTATAAATCAGGCGCTCGGCCAGATGGCGAGGCCGCTTTCGACGAGCTTGTCGAGCTCCTCGCGTGTGGCGCCCTGATTGGCTTGGACCGAGATTCCCTGGAGCATCGCGATAAGGACGCGCATCAGGCCTTCGGCGTCGACATGCGCGGGAAGGTCGCCTTCTGCCTTGGCGCGCTCGAAGCGTTCGATGAGCGCCCTCTTCGCCACTTCGCCGCGCTTGACGACGTCCTCCCGAACCGACTGCGACTCCGGCCCGCAGGCAACCGAAGTGATGACGCCCATGCAGCCATGCGGTTCATTGGAGCTCGTCACGTTATCGACCGAGCCGCGGAGCATGACCTCGGCGACGCCTCGTGCGGTTGGCTGATCCATCGCTTGCCGGATGTAGGCGAGCTTTTCGGTCTCATAGAGATCGAGCGCCTTGCGGAAGAGCGAATCCTTGTTGCCGAACGCGGCATAGAGACTCGGACGGGTAATCCCCATCGCTTCCGTCAGGTCGTTCAGCGAAGTGCCGTCGTAGCCCTTTTCCCAGAATACTCGCAGTGCCTGCGCAAGCGCTTCGTCCATGCAGAATTCGCGCGGACGCCCGCGGCACGCGGGTGCGCAGGTGGAAACGACTTCGGGCTTATTCATATCGCACGGTACATAATATGCCCGCGCGGAAAATCCAGTTGTTTCTTTTGTTTAACACGGAGCAAAAGAAAACGGCGCCCCACCCGAAGGTGAGGCGCCGCCCCCTTTTTTGCTTGTCCTGAGCCTTAGAACGCCAGGCTGAGCGTTCCCGAGATGGTGCGCGGAGCGCCGATCTGGACGAAGTTCGGGTTGCCATAGTTGGTGCCGCTGAACGCTTGGTTCAGGCCGCCGTTAAACCCGCCGACATAGAATTCGTCGAACAGGTTGTAGACGTTGAGCTGGAAGTAGCTCTTTTCGAGCCCCTTCAGCATCGTCAGCTTCACGCGGGCATCGAGGTTCACCAGTGTGTAGGCCGGGGCCTTGGCCGGGAAGATCTCGACCGCCGCCGGGCTGCCGATCGCGCCGGAGAACGTCGGGATGTTCGTGTCGTACACGTAACGCGGGCCGGTACGCTTCACCGTTGCGCCCAGTTCGAAGATGCTGAACCGACCGACTGCGGAACCGCCAAACGAGTACTTCGGCGAACCCGATTCGTAATTGCCCTTGGTGAAGGCGCAGCTGCGAATGATGTCGACCTGGGCCGCTCCTGCCGGAACGTTGTCGCAATCCGTGACCTGGTTCACGCCAGTGCCGAACTTGCCGATCTGGATGTTGTCCTGGATCTTAGAACGCATCCACGAACCGAACGCGTAAAGCGTCAGCTCGCGGATCGGCTCGTAGGCGATTTCACCGTCGATACCCCACTTATTCACCCGGCCAAGGTTCCGGTACACCGTCTTGTCGAGTTCGGGATCGTAGGCCGAAGCAAGACGATTGTTGAACTTGGTGTACCAGCCGGCAAGCGACGCCTGAATCTTCGAGCTGCTGTACCGCAGGCCCGCGTCGAAGGAGTCGGTCGTTTCCGGAGTCGGCTTCGCCTGGTCCGTTCCCGCAGGGAAGTAGAAGGCGTTGTAGAGATTGTCCGTGCTCGGAACCGAGATGTTCTTGGTGTAGCTCGCGAAGGCCGAGATGGCGTTCGTCACGTTGTACACCACGCCGACGTCCGGAAGGAACTTGTGGTACTTCAGGACGCGGTGGCCCGGAGGTGCGAAGCCGGTGATCGCACCGGTGGTCGGGTTGAACGTGTAAGGATTGTTCGCTGCGATGACGGCATCGAGCGCTTCGTCCTGTCCACTGCACTCGACGAAGCCGCTGGCCGACGAAGTGAAGCAGAAGTTTTCCAGGTCGCGCTTGAAGAACGGCATGCTGGCGCCAATCACCACACGCAGCGGGCCGAACTGGCCGCGATACTGGGCCGCGAACTTGTCGAGGATCGCGTAGGACTGGCGGTCACGCTTCTGGAGCGCAACACCCGAAGCCGCATTGATCGGATCGTTCACCGGGAACACGTCCACCGGCTCGCCATTGGCCTTCAGGAACCCGACTTGGCCCGTCTGACGATGGTTCGAATAATCGTGCGTGTAGGTGACGCGGACGACGTGATCGTTGCTGATCTCATACGCAAGGCCCGCGACGACCGCGTAACGGCGCGTGCGTGTCTGGCTTGGCGTGAGCAAGGTCACCGTGTCGAGCGTGTCACCGTCGCCGTTCAGATCGACTCCGTTCGCATAGGGCGCGCCGCCGAAGAAGCCGCCGACACAAACGGTGTTGACGCTAGGAGCCGCCGTAGAGCAGTTCGCACGTCCACCCGTCGGATTGATGTCGTAGCCATATTCGCGTGCAGGTGACGATGTGGACGTTGTGCCGCCGCCGTTGGCCTTGGTGTACTGGAAGCTCGGGTCGACGGTCAGGGTCAGCTGGTCGGTGATCGAGAACTTCGAGTTGCCGCGGATGTTGATGCTGTTCGACGGGTTCACACGGCGGTCGAACTCGGTGCCGCAGCTGTTCGGCGAGTCAGCGACACCGGCCTGGGGCGCGTCCGTCGTGCACGGATAGGCAATGTCATACTCGCGCTCGTCGTTGTTGCGCGGGAAACGGTTACCCGTGCCCGAACCGACGACCCGGTTGGTGTCCCAGCGAAGCGGGAGCGAGCCGAAGAAATTGTTGCGGTCCTGGTTGTAGCGGCCGGCGATTGCGATGAAGTCGCCATTGGTGCCCAGCGGCTGGTAGATCTTCGCATTGTACTGTTGGCGGTCGAGCTTCCCGTAATTGTTGAACGGGTTGTCGTACTTCGACGTGCTGCCCGCGATGAAGGCCCGCGTGCCCCACTTCGTGAACGTGCCGGTGTCGACCATTGCGAACAGGCGGCGATAGTCGAACTCGCCCAGCGAGGCGTTGATGAGGCCGCTCGGGTTCTCCGAGGGGACGCGCGTGCGCTGGTTAATCGTTCCGCCGACGGCCGACGCGGTCGGCGAGTCGACGTCGGTCGAGCCGAGGTTCACGTTGACCTGCTCGATGAGCTCCGGATCGATCGAGAAGTTCGAGTAAATGTTGTAGTTGCCGCTGTCGTTCAGCTGGATGCCGTCGAGCGTGTAGCTGATGCGGGTCGAATCGAAGCCGCGCATCGTCAGCGTGCCGCCGGAATTGCCGTAGGCATCGTTGTTCTGGAAGCTCACGCCGGGGACGATGTTGATCGTGTCGAGAACGGTCTGGCCCGGCCCGCTGCGGCTGATCATTTCCTGGGTGACGACCGCCTTGGACTTTGCCGCGTCGGGCGTCTGGATGCCGCCGACGTCCTTGGTGCGGCTTCCGGTAACGACGATGGCTTCCTTGTCGAATTCGACCGAGCCGGTGGACTGGGCGTAAGCGGTGGCAGGCATCATGAATGCCGCCGTGGAACACAGCAGAAATGCTTTCTTCACGTGAGACCCCGATGAAAAATGAATTCGTAGACCCGAGGCTTACGCCCTGGTGCGACCCCCGCCGCTAAGGGCCCTTTAAGACAGCCGAGTGACAGCCGGAACCTGCCGACTCTAGAATCTCGGAGACTGTTGTAGATTCGACACGACGCCATGAAACTACGGCCATCGTGGCCGGGTCTCAGCGGGCGTCGAGCCTTCGCCCAAGAGCGACGAAAGCATAGACCGCCGGCGGCACGAGAACGGCCGACAGAACGACCTTGGCGAGCATCTGGCCCATCAACAGCTCGGCGATCGGGAACACGCCGTAGAAGGCGATCGTGATGAAGATCAGCGTGTCCACGATCTGGCTAAGCACGCTCGCAATGCCCGCGCGCAGCCACAGCAGCTTGGCCCCCTCCCTCGCCTTCAGGCGGCTGAAGATAGTGACGTTGAGGAAGGTCGAAATGCCGTAGGCGAGGATTCCGCCAAGCCAGATTCGCGGAGTTCCGCCCATGATGGTGTTAAATGCGTCCAAGCGGTCCGGCGCCATCTCGGGCGAAGCCGGCACCGCGAGCACGAGAATGCTGAGCGCGAGCGACACGAGCAAAGGAATGAAGCCGATCAGCACCAGCCGATTCGCGGTCTCGCGTCCGTGAAGCTCGGCGACCGAGCTCGACGTCACGACCAGGAGCAGGAAGGCGAAAATGCCCGCCTCGACTGCCAGCGGGCCGAGCGCGACCTGCTTGTTGCCGAGCACGCCTGCGATGCAGACCATGCCGCCATAGAAGATGGCGAAGGCGAACAGGGACAAGGGGATTGATCGGGCGGACTGCGGCGCGTCGGCAGCCGCCTGGACTTCGGTCGTCATGGCGCGTTGGCCTAACCGGTTTACGCGGAACTTCAAGAACGGCAATTGACCGAACGGCTTAGCCGCCGCTACGCGACGCCCCCGTGAATCCCGGAGCTTTGGACATTGTCGCAATCGGCGACGCGATCGTCGACGTGATCGCGACGTGCGAGGATTCGTTCCTCGACGCGAACGGACTGGCCAAGGGCTCGATGCAGTTGCTCAGCCCGGAACAGGCCGACGCTTTGTATGCAGCGATGGGCCCGGCGCGCGAGATCAGCGGGGGCTCGGCCGCCAACAGCATGGCGGGAGTTGCAGCCCTCGGACTCGACGCGGGCTTCATCGGTCAGGTCGCCGATGACCAGCTCGGCGCCATCTTCGCGCACGACATGACTTCGCTCGGCGTTCGCTTCGAGACTCCGCCGATCGGCGACGGGCTTCCGACCGGTCGCTGCCTGATCCTGGTCACTCCCGATGCGCAGCGCACCATGAACACCTGCCCCGGCGCGAGCCACGAGCTCACTCCGCAGCGGCTCGACGAGCACATGATCCGGTCGGCCTCGATCACCTTCCTCGAAGGCTATCTCTGGGGACCGGAACGGCCGCGCCACGCAATGCTCCGTGCGGCGCAGATCGCCCATGAGGCCGGGCGCACCGTGGCCTTCACCTTGTCCGAGAGCCTGTGCATCCCCGGCCGCAAGGAAGGCGTGCTCGGGATGATCGACGGTGGAATGGTCGACGTGCTGTTCGCCAACGAGGACGAAGCCATGCTGCTCACGGGCGCGGGCGATCTCGATGGCGCACTGGCCAAGCTCTCGCCATTGGTCGCGACCCTGGTTGTGACACGCGGGTCCGCGGGCGCCATGGCGATCGAACGCGGCACGCGGGTCGAGATCCCGGCCGCACCGGTCGAAAAGGTCGTCGATACCACCGGTGCGGGCGACCTGTTCGCGGCGGGATTCCTTGCGGCGCGTTGCCGGGCACGGCCGCTCGAGCGCTGCCTCGAGGCCGGAGCCCAGGCGGCTGCAGAGGTCATTTCGCACTTCGGTGCGCGGCCGGAAGCCAATCTCAAAGAGCTGGTCCAGCTATGAATAATGTGAAGCGGCTCGCAGTCTATTGCGGCTCGGCGTCCGGGACCGATCCCCTGTTCGCGGACGCGACGCGCGCGACCGCCGCGGCGATGGTCAACCGGGGTGTCGACCTGGTCTATGGGGGCGGCAGGCTGGGCCTGATGGGACTGATCGCCGACAGCGTTCTCGAGCTCGGCGGCCACGTGTACGGGGTCATTCCGGATGCGCTGGTCGACCTGGAAGTCGCACACACCGGCGTTAGCGAGCTTTTCCACGTCCCGAACATGCATGAGCGCAAGGCGAAGATGACCGATCTTGCCGATGCCTTCATTGCCTTGCCGGGCGGGATCGGCACATTCGACGAATTGTTCGAGGCATGGAGCTGGAATGCGCTCGGCTATCACGCCAAGCCCTTTTGCCTGCTCAACGTCGCTGGCTTCTGGGACGGGATGATCGGCTTCATCGACCATGCGACGGCGAGCGGGTTCCTGTCCGCCTCGCGCCGGAAGCAGTTGCTGGTCGCGACGACGCCGGAAGAAGCATTGGAATTGCTGGACGAAGCGGCGGCAAGCGCTACGCAAGGCATGGTCTGGTAAGAGTTTTTCGGTGCTCTGGGGAGGGGCCGCTTAGTGAATCAGAATCTGATGAGCATCGCCGGGATCGCGGCGATCCTGGCCATCGCATTCCTGTTGTCGTCCAATCGCAAGGCGATCCGCCTGCGTGTCGTCGGCGCGGCGTTCGCGCTGCAAGCGACGATCGCGTGGCTCGTGCTTTGGACCAGCTGGGGCCGCGCGGGGATCCATTCCCTTTCGGCCGGTGTCGCGAACCTGCTCGGCTATGCGAACAAGGGCACCGAATTCCTGTTCGGTCCAAGCGCGAGCAACCCCCTCGCCAACACCTTCGCGATCGCCGCTCTGCCGGTGATCATCTTCTTCGCGAGCCTCGTCGCAATCCTCTACTATCTCGGCATCATGCAGAGGGTCGTCCGCTGGGTCGGCGGAGCGATCGGCTGGGTCACCGGAATCAGCCGCGTCGAATCGCTGAGCGCGGCCGCGAACATCTTCGTCGGCCAATCGGAATCGCCGCTGGTGGTCCGGCCCTATCTCGCGGCGCTGCCCCCGTCGCGATTGTTCACCGTGATGTGCGTCGGCATGGCGGGCGTCGCGGGAACGATCCTCGCCGCCTACGCCAGCCTGCTCGGCCAGAGCTACCTTCCCTATCTGCTCGCCGCAGCCTTCATGTCCGCGCCGGGCGGAATCCTGATGGCCAAGATCATCATGCCGGACGAGCCTGGCGACAGCGAAACCGCGGAAGACGCGAACGTCGACGTGGCAGAGACGTTTGAAGAGGGCGTGAAGCCGGCCAACATCATCATGGCCGCTGCGCAAGGCGCACAGACGGGCGTGAAGCTGGCCGTCGCCGTCGGCGCGATGGTGCTGGCGTTCGTCGCTCTCGTCGCGCTCGCCAACGGCCTGCTCGGCGGGCTCGGCAACATGGTCGGGATTCCGGATCTCAGCTTCCAGCGGATCGTCGGCTATTTGTTCCAGCCGATCATGTTCCTGATCGGCGTTCCGTGGGAGCAGGCGAACGCGGCCGGCGGCCTGTTCGGCACGAAGCTGGTGCTGAACGAGTTCGTCGCCTTCATCGACCTCGGCCAGATGAACGCCGCGGTGTTGAACGACCGAAGCCGCGCCATCATCACCTTCGCCTTGTGCGGTTTCGCGAACTTCAGCTCGATCGCGATCCAGATGGCAGTGACCGGCGGCCTCGCCCCGAACCAGCGGCCGGTGATCGCGAAGCTCGGTATCCGCGCCCTGCTCGCGGGTTCGCTCGCCAACCTGATGAGCGCAGCGCTCGCAAGCCTGATGCTTCCTTGATCCTGGTCAACGCGGAGGACGGGAAGCGACGCAATTCAGCATTACGCCGCCGTTCCGGACTGCTTCGCTTCGGCCGAATTGAAGTTTAGAGGACAATCATGGCCACCATAACCGCCGACCAGATCGCGTCCGTCTCGCTGAAGGACGCCGACCGCCACCCCAACGAGTTCGCCCAGAAGCTCGGCCGAAGCTTCGAGGACTACGGGTTCGCGATCATCGCCGACCACGGCATCCCAGACGAGCTCATCCACCGCGCCGAGGAGAAGGCGAAGGCCTTCTTCGCTTTGCCGGAAGAGACGAAGAAGAAATATTTCCTGACCGACGGCGGCGGGCAACGCGGCTACACGCCGTTCGGGATCGAGACCGCCAAGGGCGCCAAGGCGCACGACCTCAAGGAATTCTGGCACGTCGGTCGTGATCTGCCCGAGGGACACAAGTTCCGCGCCCATATGCCGGACAATGTGTGGCCGTCGGAGGTGCCGAGCTTCAAGGACACCTTCAGCGAACTTTACGCGACCTTTGACCGCACCGGCCTCAAGGTGCTCCGGGCGATCGCCCGATACCTGAAGATCGACGAGGATTATTTCGCCGACACGGTCCGCGACGGAAATTCCATCCTGCGCGCGCTCCACTACCCGCCGCAGAGCGAGCCGACCGGCAACCACATCCGCGCCGGCGCGCACGAGGACATCAATACGATCACTTTGCTTCTCGGCGCCGAGGAAGCGGGGCTCGAGCTGCTGACCAAAGACGGCCGCTGGATCCCGGTGTCACCAAAGCCGGGCGAGCTCGTCATCAACATCGGCGACATGCTCCAGCGGCTGACCAACGGGCGGCTTCGTTCGACCTCGCACAGGGTCGTCAATCCGCAGCCCGACCGCGCCAGCCACGCGCGCTATTCGATGCCCTTCTTCCTGCATTTCCGCTCGGACTATCTGATCGAGCCGCTGCCGGGCACAGTGCCGGCGGGCGAGCAGCCCAAGTGGCCGCCGATCACTGCTGACGAATATCTCAAGGAGCGCCTGCGCGAGATCAAGCTGGTCTGATTTCGCGCGGCTTCTGTCCCAAAAAGGGACGGAAGGGTCACAAGACCATGGACTCAGGCGCGCCCAAGAGTCATTCCCCTCGGCTTCCGCGAAGCAGGACGGTGACGAGTTTGATGTACCGCCTATCCGCTTGCCTGTGGGCCGTTGCGGCCATGGCATCGCCAGCATTAGCTGCAAGGCCGTCGGACGTCCCGGCGCCGCCTCAAGTGCGCCTCGACGTCTCGAAGGCCGCCGCAGTTGCCGCAAGCTTCGGCGCGATCACGAGCATCTACCGTAGCGTCGAGCACAACCGTCAGGTTGGCGGCGTTGCCAACAGCTATCACCTGCAGGGCCGCGCGATCGACGTCGCCCGCAAGCCGGGCGTGACTCACAGCATGATCGCCGCCGCCCTCCAGCGCGCGGGCTATGTGATGGTGGAATCCCTCGACGAGGGTGACCACAGCCATTTTGCGTTCGCAGACACTTCGATCACACCGACGCACCCTGAAGTGACGGTCGCCGCCGCGATGGTGAAGCAGCCCGAGAAGCCGAAGTATCCGGAAATCCTCGCCGACGATCACGGCACCCTGCGGATCGACCTTCCGGCTCCGCAGCTTGCGGAACGCTAGTCGCTAGATCGACAGCGAGGGATCGCCCTCGATTATTTCCTGCTTCAGCACTGGCTGCCCGCCCGGCATCCACAAATCCGCCGTGTGCCGAACGCGATACCGCAGCGGACCGCCGTCGGGCGTGGTCGCGCGAGCGACCGGCCGCGGGATGCAGACGAACTCCGTCTGGACGGACTGTGGTGTGGCGGTGACCACCGAATAGCCGTGTCCGCCCATGTCGATGAACTCGAGATGCGGCGCGTTGTCGGGATTGGTCAGGCGGCGGGCCGCCTCGATGTCCCCCGACTTCGCATATTCGAGCGCACTCCGGACGCCGCGTTTCAAGGTCAGGTTGCAGGTCGCTTCATACCTGCCGCCTTCTCGCTCGACGGCGAACAGCGGCCGCAGCGGATGCTTCTTGAGGCCATATTCCATCGCTTCGGCCATCCCCGGTGCGGAGATTGAGCCGGTGACGAATGCGATGCCGACCGGCTCGAACTTCTGCGGCGGAAGCGCCTTCGCCGAATAACCGGCCCAGAAGCTGTGGCGGTCGCCCGACACGGTGACCAGCCCGCCGATCTTCCGGTCGCGGACGAAGTCGTAGAGCTCCGCCCGCTCGTGGTAGCTGCCGCTCATGTCGCCACCGCCGGTGCAAGCGTAGCCCGCAACCGGCCACGGCTTCGCCGCGAGCCCGGAAGGAAGGTTCTGCGGATCGAAGCGCCAGTCGAGCGTGGGGTTGGTCGCCGCCCAGACCTTCCAGGTCGCCTTGGACTCCGCGAGCTTGCTCTTGAACCACGCCTTCTGCTGCCGCCCGAGCAAAGTCATCGGCGCCTCGTCCTTGCGAAAGTTGGGGACGGCCTTGTCGCCCACCATGATCGCTTCGGGCGGCTTGCCATCGTTGTACGCGCGTCCGGCGTCCAGCACCTCGGTCCATTCTTGCGGGAACATGTTCGGGAAGTCGCCGGGATCGAGCGCAGCAACTTCCGGCCGCGAAGTCGGATCCTGCATCATGTAGGCGTGCATATCGGTGATGATCAGCTCGACATTTCGGCCGTACCGCAGCGCGCGATAAGCGGTCATGCTTGCGATTGCCGTCCGGCTGTTGGGCTCGTCACCGAAACCATCATCGTCGACCTTTGTGATCGGCGTGTTCTTGACCGCGGGCCCGTCGAACACGTCGAGGCCCGGCCCCGACGCCTTGCGGACGCGCGACGGGATATATTCCCACCAGGCCTGATTGGCGGCGACGCGTAGCTCTTGCGCAGGCTCCGGCTCGCCGTCGTACTGAATCGTGCTCTGCCAGCCCTTCCACGAGAATTCGTGATTGTCGCCCATGCAGACGAACGGGAAATGCGCGCGGGCGTCCTGAATGTCGGGGTCGCGAACGTGCCCCTGGTAGACGACGCGGTAACCCGCGAGATCGGTCGGCACGTGGAAGTTGTAGACCTTCCGCGAATTCGGAATCTTTCCGATGTCGTAGACTGTGCGGCCATAGCGGTGCGCGACTTCCTCCGGATATTCCACGACCTCGTAGATGAAGTCGCCAAGGTGGAGGACGAAGCCGAGGCGCTCGGCCTCAGGCTTGCGCTTGTCTTCCCAGATCATCCGTCGGTAGGCGTTCTGAGCGCCCTCGTTGACGCTCTGACAGGAAACGAAGGCGAAGCTCACAGCACGAGCGTCGTCGTCGCCCGGCGCGGTGATCGTCCGGCCGATGCGGCTTCCCGCGCCGGTCGCATCGGTGAAGCGATACCAGTAGATCGTCGCGGGCTTCAGCCCGGCAGCAAGCACCCGGCAGGTCCAGTCGGACTCGGCGAGCACCGGCACGCGCGCCGTCGAGACGACCCGCTTGAAGTCCGGATCGAGCGCGACTTCGGCGAGAAGCATTTGCTTGTCACCACTATCGAACGGACGCCGCGTCCAGAGAATGACGCTGCGATCGTCCGGGTCACCCGAGGCGACGCCATCCGGATAAAGGTCGCGCCGTTCGGTCCAGTTCACGCGCGATTTTGCCGCGGCGGGCCTGGCCCAGGCGAGTGTCGCGCCAAGCGCGGTGGCGGAGGCGATGAACGAGCGTCTGTCGAGCTTGGTCATGCCGCGACGCTAACGGGAATTATCCGGAGTACAGCCGGCTTTCGACCAACAGCGGACTTCGTGCTTCCAATGCGCGCAATGGCGTGGCAGCCGGTTGCGAATTGTATCGGGGAGAGTGCGGGATGATGTTCGTCCGGCTTGTCGCGTTGTTCCTTCTGGCGATGGCCGCCGAGCCCGCGATGGCGGCACCGCCGCTGATCCCGATGCCCATTTCGATGATTCCGAACGACGGTGAGTTCCGGATCACGGACGCGACGATTGTCGAAGGCAAGCGAAAGGCTGCGCCAACCGCGGCCTATCTGGCGAATTCGCTTGGCCTGAAGTCCGGAACTCGCGGGACGATACGCCTGAAGCTGGTGTCGAAGAGCGTGCTCCCCCATCCTGAAGCCTATCGCTTGAACGTCACGCCACGCGAGGTTCGCATCGAGGCGTCCGATCCTCGCGGACTGTTCTACGGCGCGCAGACCCTTTGGCAGCTCATCGACAAACGCAGCATCGCCGCAGTCGACATCCGCGATGAGCCGAGGTTCAAATGGCGCGGGCTGCTGATCGACGTCGCGCGCCACTTCTTCGACAAGAAGCAGATGGTGCAGATCATCGACGAGATGGCGGCCTACAAGCTCAATGTCCTGAAGCTTCACCTTACCGACTATCAGGGCTGGCGGATCGAGATCCCGGCCTATCCCAAGCTCACCGAGGTCGGTTCGCTGGTCGACGGGAAGCCGCGCTATTTCACGACCGGCGAAATGCAGGAAATCGTGAAGTATGCCGCCGACCGGCACATCATGGTCGTGCCCGAGATCGAGATGCCCGGCCACGCCGGCGCGGCGGCGCGGGCCTATCCCGAATATTTCGATGAGGAGGGCGGCGCGTTCAATCCGGCGAACCCGAACACCTACGACTTCGTCCGCGGAGTCCTCACCGAAGTCGCCCGGATCTTCCCCGCACCCTATCTGCACTTCGGCGGCGACGAGGTTGGCGACGAGACTTGGGTCGGAATGGCCGCCGTGGACAAATTGAAGGCCGAACATGGGCTCAAGAGCACCGACGAGGTCGAGGCCTATTTCGGACGGAAGGTCGTCGCGATCATCGAGAGCCTCGGAAAACGGCCGATGGCATGGGACGAGCAGGTCGACGCCGCCGCTCCGAAAAGCGTCGTCATCCAGTGGTGGCGGATCGGCAAGCCCGACGTGCTCAGGGCAGCGGCAAACGGCGGCTACGACCTCGTCATGTCGCCGGCGAACCAGCTTTATTTCGACTATCCGCAGGGGCCTGGCGAGCCCGGAGCACCGTGGGAGGGAAATCAGGGCGGCCCGCAGTCGATCGCCAAGATCCTCGCCTGGGACCCGTTTCCGGCCGACTTCACGCCGGCGGAAGAGTCGCATGTGCTGGGCGTCGAGGCGGCCGTCTGGACCGAATTCATCGAAACCGAGCGTTACCTCCAGTTCATGACCTTCCCGCGCATGCTCGCGCTCGCGGAAATCGCATGGCGGCAGAAAGGCGCGCGGGACGAAAAGGAATTCGACGCCCGGCTCCAGCCGCATATCGAGGGCCTGCGCGCTCGCGGAATCAACGCCCGCCGCGGCGAAGGCGACGCCTACGAGTTCATCACCAACTGACGTCTCAGGAAACCGACGCAGGGTCCATGCGCTTTCACAACGATGGAAGCAGCAGATCCCTGGACTATCCGACCCGGACCGGGCCGCGTTGTCGCGACCGCGATCCATGACGGGCACGACCTCCGGCCGGAAGTCGCGGAGGCGGTAGCGCTTGGCAACTTAGAGCGGCTACGCGAGGAGGACCCGTTCACCGGGCAGGCCGTGCTTGACGTTCCGGCGCACACCATCGTCCATCGATCGCGCTTCGAGTTTGACCTTAACCGGCCGGCGGACGGCGCCATCTATCGGACGCCCGAGCAAAGCTGGGGCCTCGAGCTTTGGAAGCAGGGACAGCCCGATGACGCCCTGGTTCAAAGGTCGCTCGACCTGCACGCCGACTATTATCGGCAGCTTGGGCAAATGCTCGACGGCGTCGCAGAACAGCACCCGCGCTTCGTCTTGCTCGACATCCACAGCTACAACCATCGGCGCGACGGGCCCGAAGACGATCCGCAACCGCAGGAGAATGCGCCCGACATCAACATCGGTACATTTTCGATGCCGCGCGAGCATTGGGCGTTCCTCATCGATCCTCTGATGGAGGCGCTCCGAGAATTCGACTTCAACGGACGCAAGCTCGACGTGCGCGAGAATGTCGCCTTCCAGGGCAAGGGCAACCAGACCCGCTTCGTGCATGAGCGCTACCCGGAACGCGGTTGCGCCATCGCGGTCGAGTTCAAGAAGTTCTTCATGGACGAGTGGACCGGAGAGCCGGATCCCGCCGAGCTCGTCGCCATGCGCCGCTTCGTCGCCTTCATGGCCGAAACGTCGGATCGTCTTCTGGGATGAAACGAAACGCCGCCCTGCGCCTGGCTTCCCACGGGTTCGAAGCGAGCTTCGGGCCACGTGGCGAGCTGCGCAACAAGGTCGGCGAGACCGGACGCATCCATCTCGACCGATGGCTGCCCTTCATCGTCCTGCACCGTACTTCCGATCCCCAGTCCGGCATTGCCCGCCGCGTCGCGATGAACAGCCCGGCCTACCTGGTCTGGTCGCCGGAGGACGATGCGGAGGCGCGCACGGCGCTCGAGGCCGTCCTTCCGGTCATCCGGAAAAAGCTCGGCCCGGTCCTGCTGTTCGAACTGGCCGACGAGGACTGGCGACCGCACCCGGAGGATTCTCCGCGGCTACCGGACTTCGACGTCTGCGTCGGTCATTCGGGCAGCAAGGGCGCACGCGTCGCCTTCACCGCGCTTTCGAAGGCCGTCGAGAAGATCAAGGTCGAGCTCCGCCATCCGGACGTGAAGTCCGCTCCCCTCAAGCACGGTTCGTTCGGGGAGCGGGACCACGCAGACCGTATCCACCTGTGCCTTCCCCAGATCCATCGAGCGCCCGACGGGACGTTCTATCCGCAGCTGACGCATGACCTTGCGATTGCGCTGACCGACGCGCTTCTGCGCTCGGCTGCGGCCTATATGGCGGCATCCGGTACTTCTGCGCCACTTCACCATCGCTCTCTCGGAAGGAGCGCCTTTTTGAAGGCGGCGCTGGATGCGGACCGGAAGCTCGATTCCATCGCCAACAGCTTCGACTTCCTGCTGTCGCTTTCGCCCATCAACACCCAAGACGCGATAGCCCGCTTCCTCGGTCAGGAAGAGGAGACGGCGCCGAAATTCCGCTACCGGCCGCTGACCGTCGATCCCGATGTCGCCAAGCGCGAGCTTTACGAAATCGATCTGTCGCGGCTGGAAGACCCGCTGCTCGAGCGCCTGCTGAGCGAGAAGAGGCGCGAGATCGATTACCAGCTCACCTTGCTCGCGACGCGCAACACGCCCGCGTTCCGCCCTGCATCGATGCTGCTCTACGGCGCCGTTAGCCCGCAATTGCTGAGCGACGCCCATACGATCCTGGCCGCCGTGAAGCCCAAGACCATTCCCGGAAAGAAGGTCGGAGCGCACAAGGTGGCTGCCGCAGCGCAGGAGCTGGTCGACCGCTACCGCTCGGTCGACGAACGATTCCAGGCGAAGGTAGAGGTTCGCGACGACGTGTCCGGACTGCTCGTTTCGGGCGACCGGTTGATGATCTCAAGCGCAACGTCGATGGCCGAAAGCCGGCTCGACGCTTTGCTGTCCCACGAAGTCAGCGTTCACTTGCTGACCTACTTCAACGGCTCGACACAGGGCCTCTCCATCTTCCGCACCGGCCTCGCGCAATATGAAGGCATTCAGGAAGGGCTCGGGGTCTTTGCCGAATGGGCGGTCGGCGGGCTGACGAGCGCCCGGCTGCGCCTGCTCGCGGGCCGCGTCGTCGCGGTCGAAGCCATGATCGACGGCGCGGGCTTCATCGACGTCTACCGCCGGCTGACCAACGACCTCGGCTTCAGCAAGCGCGTCGCGTTCGATCTTTCGGCGCGCGTTTTCCGGTCCGGTGGATTCGCGAAAGACGCCATTTATCTCAAGGGTTTCCGCGCTGTGGTGGACCGAGTCGCAACCGGCGCGTCACTCGACGCGTTCTGGTTGGGCAAAATCGCGCCGGAGCATGTCGATGCCATTGAGGAATTGCTTCTGCGCGGACTTCTTCACGCGCCGGTATTCGTCCCCGATTTCCTTGAACGGGATGATTCAAAGAGTCGGATTGCCCGGCTTCGCGAAGGCCTCGCCTTCGACCGGCTTCTCGACCCGGAGTGAACCCATTGCAGATTGCATTCTTCGTCAACGACATCGAGCGCGAATATGAGAACTACACCACGACCGTGCTCGCCCACCGTGCGAGCACGCGCGGCCATCGCGTCTGCTACATCACGCCTGAGGATTTCGTCCTCAATCCCGACGACAGCCTGAGCGCCCACGGTCGCTTCCTGCCCAAGCGCGACTACAAGGACCGCGCCGAGTTCTTTCAGGCGCTGAAGAGCAGCAAGGACAGCAAGATCGAGCGCGTCGACCTTTCCGAGGTCGACGTGATCATGCTCCGCAACGACCCGTCGATCGACACCGACCGGCCGTGGGCGATGGAGGCCGGCATATTATTCGGCCGCGAGGCCGCGAAGCGCGGGGCGATCGTCCTGAACGATCCCGACAGTCTCGGCCGCGCAATCAACAAGCTCTATTTCCAGAGCTTCCCGACCGAGGCTCGCGCAGAGACTTTGATCACGAAGCACGCCTCCGACATCAAGGCGTTCGCCAAGGAGCACAAAGGCAACATCATCCTGAAGCCGCTGCAGGGCTCGGGCGGATCGGGCGTGTTCAAGCTGGATTCGAAGAACGCGTCCAACCTCAACCAGATGATCGAGGCGATCGGCCGCGACGGCTACATCATCGCGCAGGCCTATGTCCCTGCAGCGAAGAAGGGCGACATCCGCCTGTTCATCATGAACGGAAAGCCGCTCCAGCGTGACGGCAAATATGCGGCGCTCCGCCGTGTCGCCGCCAAGGACGACATCCGCTCGAACATCCACGCCGGCGGCAAGGCGGAAGCGGTAGAAATCGGCGAGACCGAGTTGAAGGTCGCGGAAATCATCCGGCCGAAGCTGCTGGCCGACGGCATGTTCCTGGTCGGCGTCGACATCGTCGGCGACAAGATCCTCGAGGTGAACGTCTTCTCGCCCGGGAACCTCGAATCCTGCTCGAAGCTCGCCGGCGTCGACTTCTCGGAAACCGTCGTCGAGGCGATCGAGCGCAAGGTCGATATCGCCAGCCAGTACGCGCAGACGTTCGACAACCGGCACCTGGCGATTTTGTGAGCTCGCTTAGACTGACATGTTGTCCAAAAATGACACACTAAAATTCATGTAATAACTGTGGGAACTTAGATGGTTAACGACTGTTTACTGGCGCGGCGGGCCCTCTCTCTCGGGGCGCTTGCATTGGTGTCCAGTAAGGAGGGCGTAAACATGCGTCGCTTGATGATCGGTCTGTTATCCGCAGCCGCTATGGCGGTTTCTAGTTCTGCTTACGCCAAGGAGACCCGATCAACACTTCCTGATCGCAGCGCTTCCAGTCTCCTTTCGGTGACGAGTGTGTGTGACGCGACCATGACGAACCCCGATGCCCTTGCCTGCTCGGGCTATTTCGCGGGCAACCTCATCAACGGCAGCCCGACGGATATTGCGAACGCCCAGGACGCGATCGAATTGCTTCCCGGCGACTTCGAATGGGACGGAAACTGGGCGGCCGTTGACGCCACCAAGATCATGCAATTGGTGAGCGGAAACGTGCTCGACTTCGGACAGACGCTTTTCGGCCTGACCATTATCGGCGCGCACTTCGGCAACGTCGAAGGTACCGACGGCAATGTGTCGGTCTTCTGGCTATTCGACTTCGGCACCGAGGGCGCCAGTTCGATAACCCTCGACCATCCCGAGGGCTTTTCCAACGCAGCCGTCTACACCACCGGCGCACCCCCGGTTCCGGAGCCCGCCACCTGGGCACTGATGCTGTTCGGCTTCGCCGTCGCGGGTTACGAACTTCGGCGCAATCGGCGGCCGAATTTCGCCCAACTGGCCTAGCGAGCCATTTCTGAAGGATGTGTCGAAGGCAAAGGCGATCCACCCTGTCGGACCGCCTTTGCTTTATCACGGCCGAGGCCTTGCAAGGCCGTCGCGACGGCCTTGAAGGCTAGTGATTGCGCCGGTCGAACCACCTGCTGCCGAGAATCTCGTCGATATGGTCGGTGATGTAGAACTGGCCGTTTGATGCATTGAGATCGCACGTTCACGCCTTCGTCAGGAAGCTGGATGCTTCGCCGGGCGTATCGAAGAACTCGGGAAAGCTTTCCAGCAGGTTAGTGTCCGCTTCCCATCGCCAGCGAACATTTGACCCGCTGCTCAGTCTTGTTGCACGATCGCGGGATCCCAGAAGGTAGACAGCGCCACCGACGCCACGATCACCGCTTCGCGATCGGGACCGGTTCGCGGGACATACAAGGTCTTGTTGAGCCCGTTCAGGTCGACCGCACCGATTTCGCGGCCATTAGCCGAGAAACTGTACCCCAGCGCAATGGAGGTGGGCAGGCCTCCGCCGATGTCCCGATGGATCGAACGGACAGCTATCTCCCGCCCTTCATAGACGAGCATTCCAGTGCGTTCGTCTCGCCCATGAAGCGTTCCCAGCGCCGACTTCGGGTCGGCGATCATGAAGGAGGCATCAATGCGACGTCCGCCGCGCGCGAAGTCACACTGGAAAACGAGCCGGCCAGGCGTGACCGACAAAGGGCCTGCGTTCACGATGCGCTCGCGATAGGAGCAGCGGCCGGCCAGTTCGATCCCGTCAGTCGACTCCCGAAGGCGAAAGGCGCCGCCCCCGCGATGCCTCACCAGCAAGGGGTCGAAGACTCCGAGACGCTCGGCGGACCTGGTGAATGTTCCCGATCCCTGGCCGATCCGGAAGTCCCCGCTTCGGCCTCCTTCCATCCCAGTCAGTTCGATGCGCTCGGCGGATTCAGCCAACCCGGGCGCGATTGCGATCCGCGCTTCCCGGACCGTGCAGCCGGACAACACTGCTGCAATTCCCAACGCCGCCACAACCAACCTGTGCATCGATGAAGCTCCCTCTCTGTAGAACCGCTGTTGAGCTGCTCCCAAAGCAAAGCGCTGCTGTCCCCCAGCTGAATATCGGAACGGCAGCGTATCGTTTCGTTGCCACCCCGGTTTTGCTTGCGGCCGCCTCCCCGCTTAACCACTCCGCCTTGCCCCCCGCCCAAGACCCGCTACAGCCGGGGGCGATGGATTCGCGTAAGAGGCCCAGTCGGCTGACCATTAGCTGATGCAGGACTCCCTTCACCTACTGCGCACCCGGCGATTCCTGCCGATCTTCACGACGCAATTCCTCGGCGCGTTCAACGACAACCTCTTCCGCACCGCGATGGTGATGCTGGTCATCTACGGCATCTATCGCGACGCGGAGCAGGAGGCGGCGTTCAGCGCGATCGCCGGCGGCCTGTTCATCCTGCCGTTCTTCCTGCTTTCTGCCCTGTCGGGACAATTGGCCGACGCGATGGACAAGGCGAAGATCGTCCGGATCGTGAAATCGGCCGAGATCGCGATCATGATCTTCGGCGCCGCGGGACTGCTTCTCCACAGCATCCCGCTGCTGCTCGTTGCGCTGACCGCGATGGGCGTGCACTCGACCTTCTTCGGACCGATCAAATACGCGATCCTTCCGCAACATCTGAACAAGGATGAGGTGCTCGGCGGTACCGGGCTCGTCGAAGCCGGAACTTACATCGCCATTCTTGGCGGGACGATCCTCGGCGGTATTCTCGTGGTTCAGCGCCCGGATGGCAGCTTTCATGCGGAATATGCGGCAGTCGGGGTCCTGCTGGTCGCGCTGATCGGCCGGATAGCGGGCGGTTTCGTTCCTCAAGCCCTTGCGGCGGACGATGCAGAAATTCCCGGCTATCCGCACCGGGGCATGGACTGGCACATCGTGCGCGCGTCGGTCACGCTGGTGAGCGCGACGCTGCACGTCAGGAGGCTTTTCCTCGCGATCCTGTCGATCAGTTTCTTCTGGGCGATGGGTGCCGTGCTGGCGGCTCAATTCCCGCCCCTGGTGAAGAACGTCTTCTACGCCAATCAGAGCGTCGCCACCCTCTTTCTTGCGGTCTTCTCGGTCGGCGTCGCGATAGGGTCGGTTGCGATCAACCGCATGTTGAAAGGGCGGGTTTCCGCCCGTTTCGCGCCCTCGTCCGCGCTAATGATGGGCGTCTTCGTCCTGCTCCTTTACGTGCTGGCGAAGGACTGGTCGCCATCGCCGGAACTTGTCGGCACCCGCGAGTTCCTGCGTCATCCGCTCGGCTGGGCCGTCGCACTCGACCTGCTCGGCATCGCCATTGCCGGCGGCATGTTCGTGGTCCCGCTCTACGCCTTCCTCACGACCACTGTCCCTAAGTCGGAGACTGCGCGGACCGTTGCGGCCAACAATATCGTCAATTCCGGAGCGATGGTCGTGGCGACCCTGATGCTTACGGGCCTCGTCCTTGTCGGCGTGTCCGTTGCGGAAACGCTGTTCCTGGTGGCGCTCGGAAGCATCGTTGCCGCCTGGCTGGGATGGAAGCTCCACCTCGCCTGCGACTAAGCGAGCGCTCTTACTGGCGGAAGTGAAAGAACTGGCGCCGCAGCGCAGAATCTTCCGGCACGAAAAGCATATCGATCTGGGCGAGATCGACGCCGTTGGGGCGGCTGAACCCGCTGATGTCCAGCGGCGTGAAACCGTGATCGGCCATATAGCCGAGGGTCTTCATGAGTGGCGGGGCACCCTCATTGTAAGCCACGAACGGCAATTCCAGCTGCACCAGGCCGGAACGTGCAAGCGTTGCCTGCCCACCTTCGAGGACTTCCAGCTCGGCCCCCTGTACGTCAATCTTCAGGAGCAGTCCGTCGGGCAATCCGACCGTCAGTTCGTCGAGTGTGCGTGTGGTGAGCGTCGTGACCGTTCGCGGCACGTCGCTCCGCTCGGGAAACATCGATGAGCCGGTTTCCATCTCGTAGAACTCGACGGACTTGCCGGCTTTTGCCCCAAGGACAGCCATTTCGAACCGCAGGCCGCTTTCCTTGCTGCAAAGCGTCTCGAGATACGGCCGCTTGCTCTCCTGGGCCTCGACCATCAGGCCGGGCGTATCGGCCCACACCCGGCGGGCAAGACGCGTCCAATCCCCTTGATAGGCGCCGACGTCGACGATCGCCTTCGGCCGCCAGCCCTTGGCCAGCAACCGGCGGTAAGCTTCCTCTTCAGGACTGACGTACTGCTTACGTGAAAGAAGCCGCCGCCAGTTCATCGGTGCAGGCTCTCGTCCCTTTCAGCCGACAGTCAAGTGCGACGGACCCCCTGAAGTGGCGCCCTCGAAATGACTTAGGATCAGAAGATCAGGACGGAAACGAACAGGAAGCCGATCGCGAAGGTTGTCGCGAACAGCTTGAGATCGTCGCTGATGACCACTTCGCCGTCTTCGGCGCCGCCCAGGATGAATCCAGGCGTGCGCCTGCCGAAGAGGCGTGGGTCGATTGCAATCGCGGGACGCAAGATACGCATGGGCACTTCTTAAGATGCTTTTAACCATGCACACAACGCCCCCGCGCAGACATGCGCTCCCGCCGTTTCGAAACGGGACGTTCTTCAGGATTGCGGATTTGAGTTAGGCGGCTTGGGTCGAGCTGCTTGCCGACTTCGTTGACGGCGCCGACCGGCGGGCAACCAGCTGGGCCGCCTGGTCCGCCTCCATCGGCTTTCCGAAATACCAGCCCTGCCCGCTCGAGCAGCCGATCGCCAGCACCGCGGCATGCGCCGCTTCGTTCTCGATCCCCTCGACGAGGATCGGCACTTCGAGCGCGTCGGCGAGCGTGGCCACCGCGCGAACGATTGCAGCGCTCTGCCCGCTCTCGTGGATATTGGTCACGAAAGATCGGTCGATCTTGATGATGTCGAACGGAAGCGACCGCAGGTGCGAGAGCGATGAGAAGCCGGTCCCGAAATCGTCGAGCGCCAGGCGGATGCCCTGGTTCTTGAGGCTCGTGACGATGTTCCGCGCGAGATCCATGTCGCCGAACAGCGACGTCTCCGTAATCTCCACCACCAGCCGATCGGCCGGGAAATTACACTCGGTCAGGATACGGACGATGCGCTCGGCTAGCCAGCCATCGGAAAATTGGGACGGCGAGATGTTGACGGAGATGTCGATCGACGGGTCCCAGTCCCGCGCCGCAATCAGCGCCGACCGGATCACCTGCTCGGACAACCGATCAATTACACCGATTTCCTCGGCGACCGGGATGAACTGGTCCGGCGAGATGATGCCTGCGAGTGGATGGCGCCAGCGCGCAAGCACCTCAAAGCCGGTGATCTCGCTGGTGCGCAGGTCCACCTGGGGCTCGAAGAACGGCAGGAACTGCTCGTGCTCGAGCCCGAAGCGGATACCCTGTTCGATCTCGCCGTGGGCCATCAGCGCCCGCTCCATCGCGGAGTCGAACCAAATCGGCCGGACGACGCGTCCCGATTTCGCATCGTCGAGAGCGATATCCGCGCGGCGCAACAGGTCTGGCACCCGCACCTCACCCGGACGGGCCGTGGCCATGCCGGCGAAGGCGCCGACCTGGATCATCTTACTGTCGATATCGAACGGCCGAGTGGTGAGCTTGAGCAATGACTCGACGCGCTTCTCTGCTTCCTCGCGGGCATCGCTCTTGAGGAGGCTGGCGATGGCGAATTCGTCGCCGCCCATGCGCGCGACCACCGTGCCCTCCCCCGCATTTTCCAGGATCGTCCCGGAAATGCCGCGGAGCAGAGCATCGCCAGTATCGTAGCCGTGCCGGTCGTAGATCGATCGGAAACGGTGCAGCTGAAGCGACACGATCAGGAGCGATGCATTCTCCTGGTCGGCCTTTTCGAGAAGGTCCTCGGTACCGTCAGCGAAGCCCTTGCGATTGAGCAGGCCAGTGACCGCATCCGTCGACGCCGCGATCGCGGCTCGCCGCTCGCCTTCGATGCGGCGTTCCGTCTCGTGCTGAAGATCGACGTAGCGCCGCCAGCCGAACAGGATCAGCGCGACGTTCAACGTCAGCGCGATCGCGGCGACCTGCGCTCCCGGGCCAAGAATGGCCTGGGCCCGCGCCAGCTCCCGGAAGAATGAGGTGCCGTTGCCGATAAGCAGGACGACGGCCGCGATGACCGTCCCGAGCACGACCCAGTCGTGGCGCGCGCTATCCAGCGGCGCGCGGCTTCTCAGAGAGAATGAACGCGTGAACACAACAGGTTCGTTACGCTCACAAGATTAATAATTTACGTTTGGGCGGCGCTGTTGCGCGCGCCAACGCTTCGCTTCGAAGCCTCGTCCTGGACATGCCCCGGGCATTGCCTGTGCGAATGCTGGTGCGGACGGTGGGAATCGAACCCACACTCCCGTTACGGGAAGAGGATTTTAAGTCCCCAGCGTCTACCGTTCCGCCACGTCCGCTTTTCCAGCCGCGGGTACGGTAGGGCGCCCCGGCTACTCGGCAGTAACCTCGCCTAAGTTCAGGCGCTCGCGCATTTCCTTGCCCGGCTTGAAATAAGGCACGCGCTTGGCGTCGACCGAAACCGGGTCGCCGGTGCGCGGATTGCGCCCGACGCGGGCGTCGCGTTGGCGCGTCGAGAATGCGCCGAAGCCGCGAAGCTCGACACGGCCGCCCTTTGCCAGCTGGTCGGTAATGGAATCGAACAGGGCCCCTACGACGCCTTCGACCTCACGTTGGGTCAGGTCGGGAAAATCGCCGCACAATTTCTGCACCAGTTCCGAACGGATCATCTCATCCCCGCAGGTATGTATTTCATTTGACTGACGCCTCTCCCCCAAGAGGCCGATGCACGCTGTCAGGAAAGGGGCGGCCGCGCAAGTGTCGCCGCCCCTTACACTGTTACTTCTTCTTCGAGGTCTTCTTCTCGGTCGCAGTCTCGGAAGCAGCCTGCTTTTCCTTCAGGGCCGCACCGAGGATGTCGCCGAGCGATGCGCCGCTATCCGACGAGCCGTACTGCGCGACAGCCTGCTTCTCTTCGGCGATCTGCATCGCCTTGATCGAGAAGTTCGGCTTCTTCGACCGATCGGTGCCGATGATCATCGCATCGAACTTCTGGCCAACCTGGAAGCGCTCCGGACGCTGCTCGTCGCGGTCGCGGCCAAGGTCGGTGCGCTTGAGGAAGCCCGAAGCGCCGCCCTCGGCGATCTGGACCTCGAGCCCGCCGTCCTTCACCTCGAGAACCTCGACGGTGACGATTTCGCCCTTCTTGGCGCCACCGCCCGAAGCCGCGCCGGCCGAAACGCCGCCACGCTCAAGCTGCTTCATGCCAAGGCTGATGCGCTCCTTCTCGACATCGACGTCAAGCACCTGCGCCTGGACCGTCTCGCCCTTGCGGTGCAGGTTGAGCGCGTCCTCGCCTGACACGCCCCAGGCGATGTCCGACATGTGGACCATTCCGTCGACATCGCCGTCGAGGCCGATGAACAGGCCGAACTCGGTCGAGTTCTTGACCTCTCCCTCGACGGTCGAGCCGACCGGGTGAGTTGCCGCGAAGGCTTCCCACGGATTGGCCTGGGCCTGCTTGAGGCCGAGCGAAATCCGGCGCTTCTCCTGATCGACCTCGAGCACCTTCACTTCGACTTCCTGCGAAGTGGAGACGATCTTGCCCGGGTGGACGTTCTTCTTGGTCCAGCTCATCTCGGAAACGTGAACGAGGCCTTCGATGCCGGCTTCGAGCTCAACGAACGCACCATATTCGGTGATGTTCGTGACGCGGCCCTGGAACACGCCGCCGACCGGATACTTGGCCGCCGCGCCTTCCCACGGATCCGTCTCGAGTTGCTTCATGCCGAGGCTGATGCGCTGCGTTTCCTTGTTGATGCGGATGATCTGCACCTTCACGGTATCGCCGATGTTCAGCACCTCGCTCGGGTGATTGACGCGCTTGTAGCTGATGTCGGTGACGTGCAGCAGGCCGTCGATTCCGCCGAGATCCACGAACGCACCGTAATCGGTGATGTTCTTGACCACGCCGTCGATGACCTGGCCCTCTGCCAGCGACTGGATGAGGCCGCTGCGCTGCTCGGCGCGGGTTTCTTCGAGGATTGCGCGGCGCGACACCACGATATTGCCGCGGCGGCGGTCCATCTTAAGGACCACGAACGGCTGCGGGATTTCCATCAGCGGGCCGACGTCGCGGACCGGACGGATGTCGACTTGGCTGCCGGGCAGGAAGGCCACTGCGCCGCCGAGGTCGACGGTGAAGCCGCCCTTGACCCGGCCGAAGATCACGCCTTCGACGCGGTTGCCGGCTTCGAATTCCTTTTCGAGCGTGTCCCAGGCGGCTTCGCGGCGAGCGCGGTCGCGCGACAGCATCGCTTCGCCCTGCGAATTCTCGACGCGGTCGACATAGACTTCGACTTCGTCACCGACCTTGATTTCTGCTTTCTGGCCGGGCGCGGCGAACTCGCGCAGCGCCACGCGGCCTTCGGACTTGAGCCCCACGTCGATCACCGCGAGGTCGTTCTCGATCGCGGTTACCGTGCCCTTGACGACCTTGCCCTCGAAAGCCTCGTTCTCTCCGCCGAGCGACTTGTTGAGGAGCTCCGCGAAATCGTCGCGGGTCGGAAATGTTGTGGTTGCCATAAACTGGATAGTCTCTCTGTATTCTCGGGCCTGCCGCGAGCGCGCCACCATGGCGAACCTTCACATGCGGACCTGGTTCAATGCACTGCCGCCGCGGGCTCATCCCGAGGTGGCGTCTTTTGGGTGGCTGGTCTCGAAGACAGCCCATCATGCAAAAAGCGCGTTCCGGTGCCGGAAAGCCGGTCCACCGTACGCGCTCGCCAATTGAGACGGGCTGTCCAGAGGGGAATAGCCGCCCGCCGGACGCCGGGGGCCTTACTCTAGAGGGGCACCGAGAGCAAGCGAGCGACGCCCCGCGTTCGGGAGCTAGCGCGCAGAGATGCCGAGCTCCGGCCGGCGCGCGAGTGAGCGGCCCTAAGCGGAATGTCCCTCGCTGCTCGGAAGCAGAGCCGCCGCCAAGGGAAACATTCGCCAGAACTCGTCTTGCCGAGTCCGCTTTGACGATGTCCGTTCCGGGCCAGCCCATTGCGGACACTGAACATAGCCGCATAGGGCTTCGTCCATGCCGAAGACCAGCTCGTTCGACGCAATCATCATCGGTGCCGGAGCGGCTGGAATGTTCTGTGCGGCGCTTGCCGGCCAGCGCGGGCGGCGGGTCCTGCTTGTCGATCACTCGCCGGAGCCCGGACGAAAGATCCTCATTTCCGGCGGCGGCCGCTGCAATTTCACGAACATCGGCGCGACCGCCAGTAACTTTCTCTCGGCCAACCCACATTTCGCCAAGTCCGCGCTCAGCCGTTTCGCGCCCGCGGATTTCATCGAATTGGTCGATCGGCACGGCATCGCCTGGCACGAGAAGACGCTCGGCCAGCTCTTCTGCGACGGCTCATCGAAGCAGATCGTCGCAATGCTGCTCGACGAATGCGCCGCCGGGAATGTGGAGACCGCATTCGGTCAGGCGGCGACCGTCGAGCACCGCGACGGAGCGTTCCAGGTCAGCCTCGGCAAGGACGTTGCGCAGGCACCGGCGCTCGTGCTCGCCAGCGGTGGTCTGTCCATCCCGAAGCTCGGCGCGACCGGCTTTGCCTATGACGTGGCACGGAGCTTCGGCCTGAAGATCGTGGAGCCGCGGCCCGCGCTCGTCCCGCTGACACTGTCCGGCGAGCAGGCTCTGTTCAAGACGCTATCCGGCGTTTCCGCCGAAGTCGTCGCCCGCGCCGGGAACGGAAGTTTCCGGGAGGCTGCCTTGTTCACCCATCGCGGCCTGTCCGGGCCAGCCATCCTGCAGGTCTCATCCTACTGGCGGCACGGCGACCCTGTAACGATAGATTTCCTGCCCGATTTTCCGCTCGGCTGGCTTCGTCAGGCGAAGCGCGACGATCCGCGCATCACGCTTCGCCGGTTGCTCGGGCGCACGCTCCCCGATCGGCTTGCGGAGACGCTTTCCGAACAGCTCGGGATTGGCCTCGAGCTTGGGAACATACCCGATCGCGCCCTCGACGCCGCCGAGCGCCGCCTCGCCGAGTGGCAATTCATGCCCAACGGAAGCGAGGGTTTCGCCAAGGCCGAGGTCACGATCGGCGGCATCAGCACTGCCGAACTGTCGTCGCAGACGATGGAAGCAAAGCGCGTTCCCGGGCTCTTCGCCATCGGCGAAGCGGTCGACGTCACCGGCTGGCTCGGCGGCTATAATTTTCAATGGGCCTGGGCCAGCGCGCACGCCGCTGCGCAATCTCTCTAGTCCCCTACCCCTCCGGCGCATTTCCGCGTAGGCGCTGGCGCCATGCAACATTCAAGAATTCACTCCGCGCTCGCGGAGGCGTTGGCCGCGCGCGGATATGACACGCTGACGTCGGTCCAATCGGCAGTGATCGAGGAGCAGGCTGATCGCCGCGACCTGATCGTTTCCGCCAAGACCGGTTCGGGCAAGACCGTGGCGTTCGGCCTGGCGATCGCGGATCAATTGCTCGAAGGCGACAAGGCACCGTGGAGCCGCGAACCGCTCTGCCTGGTGATCGCGCCGACCCGCGAGCTCGCCATCCAGGTCAGCAAGGAATTGCAGTGGCTCTACGCGTCCGCGGGAGCCCGCGTCGTAACCTGTGTCGGCGGCATGGACCCGATGAAGGAACGTCGTGCGCTGCAGGGCGGCGCTCACATCGTCGTCGGAACGCCCGGGCGTCTTCGCGACCATCTCGAACGGGGCGCGCTCGACCTTTCCGCTCTGCGGGCGGTCGTTCTCGACGAAGCAGACGAGATGCTCGACATGGGCTTCCGCGAGGAGCTGGAGGAAATCCTCGACGCCACGCCCAATGAGCGTCGGACCCTGCTGTTCTCCGCCACCATGCCGCGCCCGATCGTGGCGATGGCGCGCCGCTACCAGAAGGATGCGCTGCGCATCGAGACGATCGGCGACAGCGAGGCTCATGCGGACATCGCCTATCAGGCCGTTGCCGTATCCCCGACCGACATCGAACATGCGGTGGTCAATTTGCTTCGGCTGCACGAGGCCGAGACGGCGATCCTGTTCTGCGCGACCCGCGAAGCCGTCCGCCGCCTTCATGCCAGCCTGACCGAGCGCGGCTTCCACGCCGTCGCCTTGTCTGGCGAGCATAGCCAGAACGAGCGCAACAATGCGCTCCAGAGCCTTCGCGACAAAAAGGCGCGGGTATGCGTAGCGACCGACGTTGCGGCCCGGGGCATCGACTTGCCCTCGGTCTCGCTGGTCATTCACGTCGAGCTCCCTCGCGATGCGGAAGCGCTTCAGCACCGGTCGGGCAGGACCGGCCGAGCCGGGCGCAAGGGCATTGCCGTGCTGATGGTCCCGTTCCGCCGGCGCCGCGCGGTGGACGCAATGCTGAAGCGGGCGCGCATCGATGCCGAATGGATCGAGCCGCCAACCCCCGACGAAATTCGCTCGAAAGATCGCGACCGCCTCCTCGAAGCGCTCTCCGCGCCGGTCGAGCTTGATGAAGAAGACCAGCAGCTTGCCGCGCAGCTGATGGAAAAGCTGACCCCGGATGCAATCGCGGGCGCGCTTGTTCGGGCGCTGCGCACGGACCTTCCGGCTCCCGAGGACATCCTCGCATCAGGCGGAAGGGAAGAGCGCGAGCCGGGTCCGCGGGCAGGCTTCGAAGGATCGACCTGGTTCACGATCAACGCCGGCAGGCGCCACAATGCCGACCCCCGCTGGCTGCTGCCGGTCATCTGCCGCTACGGCCATATCGGCCGCAACGACATCGGAGCGATCAGGGTGGCGGCGAACGAAAGCTATTTCGAGGTAACCCAGCGCGCGACGCCGGGCTTCATCAAGGCGCTTCGCCGGGCAACGATCGCGCCGGAGGATGAAGGACTGGTGATCGAGCAGGCGCCACCCCGCGAAGCAGCCGCAGCTCCACATGCCCGCCCAACGAAGGCCCAACCCCGCGTGAAGCCCAAATGGCAACCCAACAAAGCTAGGAAGAACTCGCGTTAAGCGCGACGGCATCTAGTCTGCTTTGACGATGTCCGGCTTGGCGCGTTATGGTCGGGTCCGGGTCGCGCCGGGTGGTCGAGGGGTACTGGATGAAGCTGCCGCTGGTTGGCATGGCCGTCGCCCTGGCGTTCGCCGGGTCGAGCGCCGATGCCAAGCTTCCGCCTCTCCGCGATCCCGTCTTCCTCAACATCGGCTTCGTCTGCCAGTGGCAGGAAAGCTGCATCGAGAAGCAGCAACGGGCGATGAAGCGCTCGCTCGGCTTCGTTAAGAAGAACAAGCCGCCCGCGTGGAAGGTGCAGTTCTGCAATCGCCGCGCCTCGTTCCGCCGGACTGGGCGCATCGACTGGATCAGCTATTACAACTGCATTTCGAACTCGAGCCTGGGCCAGGCGTCCTCGGGAGGAGTCCACCGCGCTCGTTAAAACGGTGGATAAGTCAGATAGATAGCTCCGAAAGAAAGTATTCGTTAACCATTTGGGGCCGATTCTGGACGGGTCCGGAAGCGGGATGACCTCCGCTCCGGGCTGGAGACATTCCGTGCCGTACTACAGGTTATATTTCCTCGATCGCCGGGGTCGCTTCGGCCGCGTCGAGGGGTTCGCCGCACAAGATGACGCGATCGCCATCCGCCAGGCCGAAGGGCATGGCGAGACGGTCAAGGAATTGTGGTGCGGCGGCCGGCGCGTGAAGCAGTGGAGCGGGGGGGAGAAGGCGGCCTAGGAGGGGGGCCGCCTTTTACCAGCTGCGACGGATCTTCGGGCGAGCCTCGTCCTCGCTTTCGGAAGGAGCTTCGCCGCCGTCATTGCGCTCCTTCATCTCCAGGAACGTGCGCACCGTGTCGGCGGAAAGCGGACGGCCGAACAGATAGCCCTGCCCCTCCGCGCAGCCATATTTGCCGAGCTCGTTGCGGACCTGCTCGGACTCGATGCCCTCCGCAGTGATCGGCACGTTGAGCGTGTGGCCAAGGCTGGTGATCGTGTTGACGATCGCCGCGGTCTGCTCGCTCTTCACGATGGTGCTGATGAAGCTCTTGTCGATCTTGATTCGGTCGATCGGCAGCGTGTTGACCTGGGATAGTGAGGCGTAGCCGGTGCCGAAATCGTCGAGCGAGATGCTGATGCCGACGTTTTTGAGGCTGCCGATGGTCGCAAGCACCTGCTCGCGGTCTTCCAGCAGCGAAGCCTCGGTAATCTCGACCTCGAGGCGGTGCGCCGGGAACCCGGCCTCGGTCACCACTTTCATGATGTGCTGGGCGAGCTGCGGATCGCGGAACTGCACGGGCGAGACGTTGATTGCGATCTTCAGGTGCGACGGCCAGTCCCGCGCTTCCTTCAGTGCCTGCTCGACCACGCTGATGGTCAGCGGACCGATGAGCCCGGTCTTCTCCGCCGCCTCGATGAACGTTTCGGCTTCCAGGAACCCGCGGGTCGGTGAACGCCAGCGGGCCAGCGCCTCGAAACCGACCAGCTCGCGGGATGCGAGGTCGATCAACGGCTGGAAAAACGGGATGAACTCGCCGTTCTCAATGCCGCTGCGAATGTCTTCTTCCAGCTTCACGCGGTCGGTCATCTCGCGCTCCAGCTCCGGATCGAACCAGGCGAAGCAGTTCCGGCCGGCGCGCTTGGCGGCGTAGAGTGCGAAATCGCTTTCGCGGAGGACGTCCTCCTCGTTCTGGAGCTTGCGGACCTGCGACAGGCCGATCGACGCCGACACGAAGACCCGGACGGTGCCCAGGTCCACGGGCTTCGACAGCCGCGACAAGATGCCCTGCGCGACTTTCTCCGCTTCCTTGGCGCTCGCGCCGTCCAAAAGGATTGCGAACTCATCTCCACCGATACGGGCGCAGCAGCTGTCCGCCGGCGCCTCGTCGACGAGCACATCAGCCACGATCTTGAGCAGCTTGTCGCCGGCAAGGTGACCGTGCAGGTCGTTGACGCGCTTGAAGTGGTCAAGGTCGAGCAGGAGCAAGACGCCCGAGCTTTTGGCTGCCAGTGAGAGTTCCAGGGCGCTCATCAGCTCGCGGCGATTGGCGAGGCCGGTGGCGGGATCCGTATTGGCGTTGCGTTCCGCCAGTCGTTCCGCCTTGTCATAGGCGTCGAGCGCCTGGCGCAAATCCTTCGAACGCCGCCAGCCGAACAGGATGATTGCGATGTTGAGGATGAATGCGACCGAGAGCGCATTGTCGTGGGCCTCGACCTGCAGGCCTTCGAAGGCCGCAGGAACAACCTGGCTGCCGAGCGCGACAAACAGGATGATTGCGGCCACGGTGGCGCAAGTCGTGATCAAGTGGCTGCTTGCGATCCTCACAGCCTTGCTCCTCGAATCCGGCACGTCCTGGCCTCTTTTCACTCGGTCCACGGTGCCGGAAATACCGAACATAGATGAAAATTCTGCTACTTAGGCGCTAGGAATTTTCCTATTGCAGATAGGGAACAGATAGGGAACAAGAGTTTGCGGAGTCGCTGTCCGGCTCTGAAAAGGAGGCCCGGAGTGCTCGTTCTCGATCCGCCCGCCCTGCTCGCGATTGCAGCACTGATCAGCAGTGTCTCGGCGCTGGTTTGGGCAGTCCGGCGCAAGCCCTAGGGCGACGTCCGCCCGGCCATGATGTCACCGATCTCCCGCAGCCGCGCGACGTAGGCGGTCGTCAGGCAGTCGGAGGAAGCACAGGCGTCGCGCCGCACGTCGAATTGCTGGCGCGTCCCCAGCAGTAGCCCGCGCTTTCCTTCGTCCGCGCGATCCCACGATTGGCGGTAGAAGTTCGACAATTGCCGGTCGAGCGATGCAAGGTTGCCGTTCTCGCAGATCAGCCGGTCCGAGCGGCCGGCCGCCGTCGCGCACGGTCCGCCGTCGACGGAGCGCTTCGGCGGCCTTATCGACACCGCGGAAGCTTGCGGGACTGGAGCGGGATCCCGGACCTTCTCGCGAGGCGCAGCCAATGCTGCGAGTTGTTGAGGCTTTGCGGCCTCGAGTGGACCGGCTGCGCGCAATTCCGGTTCCAGCGTCGCGAGAGCGCGAACCACGTTGTCCGCCCCGGACAGGGTCGAAAGCTGAATTGCCCCGTCTTCCGAGCGAATGAGTGCAAATGCGATCTCGGAAGAAAGATTTATCCGGTCGCCGTCCACCGCGACCCCGGGCGGGATGTCGAGCGAAAGCCAACCGGCACATCCGGCGTCTTCGGAATGCGCGGACTCAACCCGGGCCGACGCCAGCGGCTCGGCCTGGGCGAGCAAGGCGCGATCTGCGGAGCCTGATCCGGACGCGCGCTGGAAGAGCGCCTGCTTGATGAGCCCGGCCGCCCGGTTGTCGCTACACAGGTCAGGTCCTGCGACCTTCTCGCCAGCCTCTCGTCGAGCGGCCGTCGGCAGCGGTGGCGGCGGCCTGTCGGTAATCGTGGATGTGTCAGTCGCCGAAAGGCCCGTCATCGACGGTGAGAGAGCAAATGCGATCATGCCTGCAGCGAGGACGGCAATGAAAATGGCGAAGGCGGCGCCGTACGGAAAGCGCCGTGGCCCCAGGACCGCCTGCGCAGCGACCGGCTCGAACCTGATCCGACGGTTTTCGGCCAATGAGTCATCGTAGCTCGCTCGCCTCTCGGGATTGTTGAGGACCGAATAGGCCGCATTGATCTGGCGGGCGCGATCCGCGGCCTCGCTGCTTCTGTCGGCATCGGGGTGGTAGATGCGCATGAGCGCGCGGTAGGCGGCCCGGATCTCTGCCGGCTCCGCCTTCGGCGTCACTCCCAGGATTGAATAATGATCCTGCTCCACAGGCTCTATTCGGCCACCGCCCCTTTCCCCATCCTGTGGCTCGCGCCCCGAATTTCGCAAGCCCCTGTCGCCGGAAAGGCAGACAAGGCCGGCTTGCATGAGTGCTCCAAGCCTGCTCAATTTCCTTCGGAAGCCGGGATTCTTGAGCGAGTCCCGAGGGGGAGGAAATCGCTTTGCTTGTGACGCTCATGCGGCAGACGTGTGTCCCGAAACGTTGCACAGCAGGCTCTTGAGGAACTCTCTTTCCCGACCAGTGGTTTATCCGCGGGGATGGATGGAGGATCGCGCATGGCGCGCTTGAGGGTCCTGGCAGTTGTGGCGACGGTCGCCTGCACCGCCCCGGCGGCCGCAGAGCCCGCCGCCCGCTCCACCACCAGCGCGCTTTCTTCTCTTTCGCGGATCGGCGGCGATGTTCCGATGCAGATCGAGAGGCGGGGCTTCTCGTTCCCCGTCATCGACTATGCAGAGCCCAACGGCGTTTGGCAGCAGCGGCGCGGGATCATCGCCGGCAAGGAGATTGCACGCGGCACCGTGCTCGGGCTCGGCATCTTCCAGACCTCGCCCAAGATGCGCGGATATGTCGGGGACGTGCCGCAGAACATGGCGCCCAAGCGCAACAAAAGGGCGGCCATCGGCCTTTCGATGAAATTCTAGGACCGGCGCCCGGCCGAAACCGGGCGCTCCAGCCTGCCCTTATTTCAAGCGATCGAGCATCTGCGCGGCCGTCATCGGCCCAACGACATACGTGTCCGTGTGCGACTGGAGGTGCTTGCGAAGCTCCAGGCCCACTTTCGGCCCGCTCGGCAGTCCCATTTTCGCAGCAGCGGCGTCGGCGGCTTGATCCTGGGCTTCGGTCGTCACGGGAGCGATCATCAGATAGTCCCAGCTGTCGCCATCAGTGTGCGCGTAGATCTGGCTCGCCGGAATCCCCGCAGCGGTTGCAATGCGGTCCTGCTGAGCGAGCCATTCAAGAAGCGCCTGCTGATGTCCGGGCGCTGCATGATAGATGGAGATGATTGCCCGAGGCGGGCTCGCGGCTTGGGCGTAGGCAATTGACGTCGCGGCGATTGCCCCAGCCGCCGCTGCGGCTGCGTATTTCATCAAGGATTTCATTGGCCTTCCCCTGCTCGAATGAACGCAGGTGGGGAGCACTACCGGCGCGGATTTCCCCCGAACGCGCCGGCGGGCGTGCTGCGCCTCAACAGCAGTAGAGTCAAACGGAGTTCAGGCGTTTGCGAGCTTGTGCCCGACCAGCCTGATAGCCTCCGCAATGGCCTGCTCGGCGGTAAGGTCGCTGGTGTCGAGAAGGTCCGCGTCCGGAGCCTGGAGGAGCGGCGCGATTTCGCGCGTGGCATCCCGCTGATCGCGAGCACGGATGTCCAACAGCACATCATCGTAATGGCCCGGCATTCCGCGCTCGAGCAGCTCGCGGACGCGGCGCTGGGCCCTGACTTCCGCGCTTGCAGTCACGAACAGTTTGACGTCCGCCTCGGGCGCAATGACCGTACCGATATCCCGGCCGTCGAGCACTGCCCCGCCTTCCTGCGCGGCGAAATCGCGCTGGCGTTCAAGGAGAGCATCCCGGATCGAAGCGTAGGATGAAATCTTGGAGGCGATCCGGGATACGGGCTCGCTCCGAAGCTCCTCGTCGTCCGGGTCGAAGCCGAGATTGTCGCACGCCCGGAGCGCCTCGAACTCGATGTTCGGATCGCCGCCCCAGCGCCAGATCTTGAGCGCCACGGCCCGATAGAGAAGGCCCGTGTCCATGTGGGGCAGGCCGAAATGCTTCGCGAGCGCGCGGGCAATCGTGCCCTTGCCGCTTGCAGCCGGTCCGTCGACGGCAATGACGAACCCCTTGCGCGACCCGTCCCGAGTTCCGAAATTCCTATTCAAGCGGGCGCTTTGACAGGGCGGATAGCCTATGGCAAGGCGCGCGCCCGAACGCTGCCGCCGTTTCGCGGCCACCTGAATTTGACTGGAGTTAGACCCACATGGTGAAGCCCGAATGGGGCACCAAGCGCACTTGCCCCAAGTGCTCGACCCGTTTCTATGATCTCGGCAACGAGGAGCCTGTGCATTGCATCGAATGCGGCACCGAATGGGTTCCCGAGCCCGTGCTGAAGTCCAAGCAGCCGATGCCGTTCGAGGCCGCTGAGCCGAAGCAAAAGGAAGTCGCGACCGATCAGGACCTCGAGGCCGAGGATCTGGCAGTCGACGAGGAAGAAGAGCCCAGCGCGGACGAGGAAGTCGACCTGGACACGGGCGACGACGACCTTGGCGTCGAACGAGTGGCGGAAGACGACGAAAGCTAGAAAGTCGCGCCCGGGGAACCCAAATTCCCCGTTTGCAGGCGAGAAAACATCGCCTAAGGCGCGTGAAGGATCGGGGCCGTAGCTCAGCTGGGAGAGCGTCGCAATGGCATTGCGAAGGTCAGGGGTTCGATCCCCCTCGGCTCCACCATTCAAGCGAAAAATCCGCTAGTTTTCTGCCGTTTCATGAGCCAGCACCTGAACCGGTCCCTCATTTCAGTCCCACGCGAGGATGCGCTGTGGTGGCATCTCCTGCGATCCGATCGGACTCGGCGTCCGCGTTCCCGGCTATTCAACCGAAATGTTATCGGCCCGACAATCCAGTTTGTTTTGTCATTGAATCGGGTCACTCGCGGCCTTGCTGACTTCTTTTAGACCTCAGGCAGCTGGATCATATGGTGATCGCTCCCCTAGCGATCAGCAGCGCCCCCCTGGCTGATCAATCGCCGGGGCGTCGCGGTACATACAGGTCTGGCCGTTCGACATACGGGTCGCGGCCGCTGTCGTGGCACCACAGAACGCGCCCGCGTTCAATGCAGAAATGGCTGCGGCACCCACTGTTGCGCCAGACCGACGGCGTCAACGTCGGACGCCCGACCGGGTCGGCCGAACATTGCCAGCGAGGTTGGTGTGGCGGTCGCAGCGGCAGCGAGATGACGCTGTCGCAGCCACACGGGCAGCGGAACATCGCCCAATAGGGGTCGCCCTTGTGAACGACGACCACGAATTGGCCAAGCTCGACGGTCTCGCTTGGCGGCGTCTTGGTCAGGATTTCAACTTCGGGAAAAAGGAGCGGACCGTCGGCCGCGTCGATCGCGTCGGCCGCATCTCGGCTGGTCCACAGCCGACGCCACCAGCCGGCGATCCGCTCGAGCAGGCTCATGCGCGGTCCCGGCGGCCGAGGACCGGCATGCCGAGCCGGTAGGCGCCCTCGGGCCTGTTCATCAACCCGGCTCGCCCGCAACAGAAGCAATCGGGGTCCGCCGTCGGCATGTTGCTGTATATCCCCATGTGCACGAAATCGATCCAGACGTTGTCCTGACGCAAGTCGGTCGGCAGCCGCCGGTAGGGGCGGATCAGGTCCATGAAGGTTGCAACGCCGAGATCCGCGACCGTCCCGGTGAAGGGTCCGACCCCAGGCGCGCTTTCATGGCCGCCGCTGAGATAATATTCCCGGCGCAGGGTCTCGGGGTCTAGCGCGGCCAGCTCCGGCCGCTCGCGCAGGGCACGTTCATAGGCCAGCTTGGCCTCGGTGACGACGCCTTGGCAGCGGAGGCATGCGCCATGCTCGGGCATGATCGTACTGATCCGGCCCCGATGGTCGCGCAGATAAGGCATGTTGTCCGCGTCCTCGTCGATCCGCCCGGTCAGGCCGACGTCGATATAGGCCAAGCAATAATAATAGGCCGCCTGGTTCATAATGTCGCGGCCGGCGACGTCATCGGTGCATCCGAAGACAATGTCGGCGGTCGCCAGCGCGTCGACCGCGTCGGGCCGGTCTAGATAGCCGTCGATGCTTGCGACCGCGACGTCGAGGCCGAGCGCGTCGATATAAGCCGCCAGCGTCGGCGCCTTCTTCTCGTCGACGTCGGACCTGCGATAGCCGCGGACCCGGTTGAGATTGCTCGCGTCGAGCCGGTCGCCGTCGATCGTGACCAATTCTCCGATGCCGGAACGGGCGAGCTGTATTGCGGTGGGCGATCCGGTGCCGCCGCCGCCAGCGACGACCGCGCGCAGGGACTGGAGCTTGCGATTGAAAGGCTTGCCGAAGGCAGCGTCCTGCCGGCGCAAAGTCTCGGGGGTATCACCCTCGGCGTCGGGAACGTAGATCTTAAGCTTCTCGCCGAGCACGATGATGTGTCGTGCCAGCACGACAAGGTCGGGGTCTGCGGCGCTGCGGGTTCTGGCCCGCCAGGTTTGGTCGCAAAAGACTAGAGCGACAAGCGTGACGCCCTGGCCGTTGCAACCAGCGTAGCCGCGCAGGATGGCCTGCTCGTTGCGGTCGTCCTTTTCCGAGAAATCGGACACGCCTGATGGATGGCTGTGGGCGAAGCCAAGCTCGAGCCCTTCCTGCTCACAACGCCAGTAGAGCGGCGGCAGCTTGCGCAGGTTGATCCGCAAATGGGTCGGCGAGCTATCAAGCACCCAGTCGCCGTCCATCGCGACGGCGTCGACCGCAACGTAGCGCGGCGAGCTGAGCAGGCCCTCGACCGGCCGGTCGAACTTGCGGAACAGGATGATGGCGCCGCGCTCATGGCCGTCCGGATGACCGGCGAGCCAGCCGCCGACGTTGCGCTCGAGCGAGGCGGGAAAGGTGATGCGCGAGCCGGTCATCGCGGCAGAGGGTCCGGATATTCGAACGCCCAGCGGATTCGGTCGACGATCTTTCTGACGTCGTCGACCTTCGGCTTCCACTCGCGACTGGTCCAGTGGCGCGACCAGCGCCGATATTCGACGCTGCCATGGATCCGGCTGTCCTGTCCGAGGCCAGCCACATTCGGTATCGCCTTGCCGTCGGCGCGCTCAAGCGGCTCTCGGACCCAGAACATGTCGCCGCCGGCAGTGTTGTAGTTGGGCGGGACGACATAGAGCACGTTGGCCGCCTGCTGCGCCGCGCCGGCGACGACATAGAGGCCCGCGGGCAGCGGAAACTCACGGAAGATGAGGAAGCGCGACGGCTCATCTTCGATCACCTCGAGCCCCGCTTCCGCCAGATAGGCATAGTCGCTGTCGAGCAGCAGCGGCATCAGCGGGCTCCGGCCTCGGAGCTGGCGTCCTGGGCATAGAACTTCTCGATGCCCTTGTCGGCGAGGTCGATCCGGTCATCGTCCTTGACCAGCCTGCCAGGTTCGCCGCGCAATTTAAGGAACAGGTCCATCGTGTCGGGAATGCCCGGATCGATCTCGCGCACTTCGCGGCCGGTGATGAACTGGTTCGGCCACTCGTGCGTCTCGTTCTCGATCTTGAACTTGTACTTCGCCATGTCGCGTTCCTTTTCATCCGGGCGACCGGGGAGACGCCGAGTCGCACTGTGATGGAACTAGGAATAAATAGGTCCTAGAAAAATGCAATCCAAATTTGACATCGTGAGGAGCCCCGGACCTGCCTTGCAAGGCAAGCTGCGCGATTCCCGATTGACTCATGGTGTTTTCGGGACGAAATAGGTCCCAACTGTTGCAAGGAGATTCGTCATGGCGAGTTCGCGTCCTTCGCTCTTCGAAGTTGGCGGTCAGGGGTCCGCGGCCGCTCACGCTCACCCGGCGGCCGACGTCTGTCCTGTCTGCGACCAGCCGATCCCGCATGAACGCGCCGACGAGATCGCGCGCCGGATCGAGACGCTCGAGCAGGAGCGGACGGCCGAGATCACGGCGCGGTTGACCGCGCAAGCCGCGGCCGACAAGGCGGCGGCACTGGCCGAGGCTGAGCGGCAGGCGGTCGAGCGAGTCGCGGCGGCCCGCGAGACGGCCACAGCCGAAGCCGCGGCGCAGGCCAAAGAGCGCGTCGATGCGGCTGAGGCTGCCAAGGCGGAGGCGGAAGCTGGCCGCGTGGCGCTGCAGTCCAAGCTGAACCAAGCGGATCAGGAGCGGGACGATGCGGTCGCAGCGGCTCAGCGTGCCCATGCGGCGCAGGTTGAGCAGATGAAGCAGGACGCGGCCTTCAAGGAGGCGGAGATCGCCCGCGAGACCAGGGCGGCGGCCGAGGCGGCAGCGCAAGAGAAAGTCGCAGAGGCTCAGCGGCTGCGCGCCGAGGCCGACGTTCGTGCCGAGTCGGCCCGCGCGCTGGCGGCCGGTCTGGAGGAGGGCTTCGTGAAGCGCCTCACCGAGCAGCGCGATGCCCTCGAAGCGGACAAGACCGAGGCGCTGAACAAGGAAAAGTCGGCCCGTTTCGATGAACGACAGACTTGGGAGACCCAGGTCGCCAAGCTGAAGCGCGATCTCGAGCAGAAGTCCAACGAGGAACTCGGCGAGGGCGCCCATATCGATCTGCTCGAGGCGCTCAAGGCAGAGTTCAAGGGTGATGATATCCAGCGGATCAAGCGCGGCGAGCCAGGCGCCGATATCCGCCACGTCGTCATCCACAACGGCAAGACCTGCGGCACCATCCTGTACGACTCGAAGAACCATGGCGCTTGGCGCAACGACTTCGTCACAAAACTGAAGAACGACCAGCTCGCCGATCAGGCCGACCATGCGGTCCTGGTGACCAGCGTGTTCCCGGCCAAGACCAAGCATCATTGCATGATCGACGATATCATCGTGGCCAGCCCGGCCCGAGTGGTGGCGCTGGTCCAGCTCGTCCGCCAACACATCGTCCGGACTCACGCGCTCAGGATGAGCAATGCAGAGCGCGCCGAGAAGACTGGCCTACTCTATGATTTCATTACATCGTCGCGCTGCGCCGGCCTGCTGGCCAAGTTCGAGAGCGACGCCGCCAAATTGCTCGACCTCCAAGCCAAGGAGATGCAGCAGCACAAGGTCAACTGGCAGAACCAGGGCAAATTGATTTGCTCAATCCAGAGGGCCCATGGCGACTTCACGCTTGCGATCGACGGCATCATCGGCACGGCAGACACGGTCGAGTACGACCTGTGACGCAGCCCGCCGCGGCCCTAGAGCGCAGCAACGTCGTTAACCTGCAGGAGCGAAGGCTCGACCGTACGGTGCTGCGCACCTACAGAACCCAGGCCGACATCGACGAGATAGTCCCTAACCCGAACCAGCCGCGCATTGGCCCGAAGCTGGACGAGGAACTGCAGCGCCAGATCGAGGCCAATGGCGGCCTGTTCGAGCCATTGCTGGTCGAGCCCCATCCGGATCTGCCGGGCAAGTACCGGATTATCGACGGAGACCGGCGCTGGACCAACTCGCGCGCGCTGATTGACCAGGGCAAAGACGAGTATCGGCTCATGCCGATCGAGGTGACCGACCGCACGCTGAGCGAGGAGGACCGGCTGCGGGTCTGGATCTACATCCATCGCCAGCGCAAAGAATGGGACGCGCGCGAGAAGGAGATGGTCGCCTATCAGCTAGTCCGAATGATGGGCCGAGCGAGTGCCGCCAACATCCTCGGAATCACGGTACGGGAGCTGGACAAGCTGGTCGATATCTTCGAGCTTTCGGAGAAGTTCACCAGCCTGCGCGATCCCGGCGCGGCAATCACTTGGGCGCGCGAGCTGATGGGGGTGAGCAAGAAGCTACTGACGCCGAGCGTGGTCGACGCGGTCGTACGAAAGGTGAACCAGAAGCGAATCACCAACTCCAAGGATTTGCGCAAGTTGCGCCAAATCCTGCCCGACCCGGTCGCGCGGGCGCATTTCCTCAACGATGCCGGCGATCTCGACTCGGCGTCGCTGCGACTGGGACCCGCGCCCGAGCCCAAGCCGCGTGCAGGGTTGGCGGGCGATCTCGAGGCGGCTGTCGAGGCGATGCGGAAGGTGCCATGGACCGAGCTGCAGACGCTAAAGGGCGATACCCAATTACTCGGCCGGATCGACGAGGCCGAGGAGTTGCTCAAGTCGTTACGGTCGATGCTCTCCTAGTCGACCACAATACGGACATTCGGTGCGGCTGGTCGGCTTGAAGCGCTCAACCATTGGCGTCTTCACTGCCGTTGGCCAACCCGATTCCAATGGGGGATCGATCAGGTCTCGCCAGTCGCCTTCCGACCATCTCGATGAATGCCCTATATCGTTGAAGTCCAAGCTGACCGGTCTCCTCGTCGAACGGCGGCTGATGCGCGAGCAGCGTCAGCTGATGCTGAACAAAAGTGCCGAGCGCTTCGGCGACAAATTCGAGCTTCCTCTCCAATCGCTCATTTGCCTGGTTGATCCGGTCGAGACGAATGCCGAACCGTTCGTCCAACTCGTTGGCGGCCCGCCGCTCGAACCACGCCTGCAATGCGTCCGTGAGAACGGCAGTCTTGGACGAGCCTGGCTCCTTCGCCATGGCCTCGAGCTTCTCGGAGAGTTCGCCCGGGAGATAGAATTGATGCCGCTCTTTGAACGTCTTCATCGCCCGAGACACTGAGGCAATCCGGACTCATGCGACAGGTGCCCTTGAGCGCACTGAAGTACCTTTTCGATCGCTGCCGGCTCAGCCAATCTCCGGTCCCGAGCGCTCGCGACCGAATGTCCACGAGACGTCGCGGCCGCGCATTACGCCCGACACCTCGCGGCCGATCCGGCGCTCCAACACGGGCCGCCAGGGCACGAGCGTGAACTCCCGCGAGTTCTCGATCAGTGCCATCCGCGCGGATCCGACCTGAACGGGGCGGCGGTAGATGCCCTCGATCGGGTCTCCCGGCGCGGCCTCGGCGTATCCAAGCCCGAGCTCGCGCGAGAGCTGACGCGCAACTCGCTGCAGCTCCCGCCTGCGCAATGTGTCCAGCATGTCGGGCTGGCCGGCGAGGCCTTGCTCGATGAGCCACTGCCGCCGCTGGCGAAGTGCCTCGTCGACCTTTGCGCCGAAACCTCTGCCAAGGCGGCCCGGCTGAGCCACGCTAGCGTCCTCGTCGAGGTAGGTGACGCCGTCGTGGTGCGGCATGTCGTCCAATCGCAGAGTCGAGAGAATGTCCACGCGAACCGGCTCGCTGGCCGCGCGGGCGCGCTCGTACTCCAGCGCCCGCTCGACATGATCGGGGGCGATCTTCCAGCTGCCGTCGGCCTCGCGTTCAACTCCGGCCTTGCCGCGGCGCAGAGCCTCAAGCCGGCGGATATGGGCCTGCACGAAGCGCTCGCTGGCGGTCGGGTCGTGCAAGTAATGGATGTCCTCGCTGTAGCGGCCGCCATTGCGCGCCGCGATCGTGGCCACGGCGCGATCGACCTCTCGCGGCTCCACCGGCGTCGCGCTGATCCGGACGACGGCCCCTTCGCGTATCGCCATGTCGACGCCGCCAGCTTCGCCGATCTCGACATAGTGCGTCCGGCCGTCGATCGCGTCGACTATCAGGAACTCGCGGTCGGTTTCCTCATCGCAGAGGCCACGCGTCAGGACGTGCCCGACCATGGGCTGGGCTCGCCGGTCGGTCGGATCGTAGACCGCGTAATCGATTGGCGAGACTGCGAGCGAGCGCGAGCGCACCTCCCGATCGAGGGTGGCGATGATGTCGCCCCGCCGTCCCATGGCACGAAGCGTCGGCTCAAGGTTCTCGGCGAGACGCCAGCGGCCTCGCTGCTCCTCATTCGCGAGGCCCATTCGCCCAAGAGTTGCGAGGCGCCCGGCGCGCAGGCTTTGCTCGACTCCGTCGCGATGGCGCGGGGACACCAGCCCTTCCGCGTCCACCGCCCGCAACAACCGCCGGTCGATCCCGGTGAAGCGCTCCTGGCTGATTTCCCTGAGATTGCTGCGGATGATCTCGCGATCGGTGCGTGGTCCGAGGTCCAAATTGACGAGATCAACCGTGCGCTGCCGCAGGCCCTTGGTGATGTACTCGCGCGCGATGATCAGGTCCTTGCCCTGATCATCCTTCCCCCGCACCAGAATGTGGCTGTGCGGATGCCCGGTGTTGAAGTGGTCGACAGCCACCCAATCGAGTTTCGTTCCGAGGTCCTTCTCTGCCTGGATCATGAGCCGACGGATGAGCGGCTTCAGGTCCTGATATTCCGCGCCGTCTTCAGGCGCGACGATGAAGCGGAATTGATGTCGGTCTTCGCGGCCACGTTCCAGGAACGCCTTGCCGTCGGCCGCATCCAGGGGGGCCGAATATAGCGTTCCGCGCTCGCCTTCACGAGTGGTGCCGTCGCGCTGCAGATACCGCAGATGGGCAACGGCTGCCTGGGCGCCCTTGCCGGCGAGCCGCACGATCCGCGCCTTTACGACCGCGCGGCGGCTGCGCTGGCCGGAATGGCGGCCGGACGTGGCCAACACCCTGCCCATTCCCGAACCGCGGCCGATGCGGCTGCCGTCGAAGCTGCGCGCTCGCCTGCCGAACCGTTTCAGCCCGCCGGCGAGGTTTGCGGATTTGAGCACGCTGTGGTGGAACGGGCGGTCATTCCCGATCCGGCCGAGCCACAGCTCAAAATCGTCGTCCGCCATTGCATCACCTCGGTCGCAAAAGGACTGATGAGGGACGCAGGAGCCGGCCCTTCAAGGGCCTCCAAATCTGTCTCCCACGCAGAGCGGCGGAACTCCGCGAATTCTGCTGTTCGAATCTCTCACGCGGAGGCAAGCGCGCGGTTTGGACTGCGGCCTGCCTCCACAGAAAACGACGTGCAGACGCCATTTCTGTGCCGACCTGGAGGCACAGCTTTCATCTTGCCTTCCAGACCTCCCAGCCCTGTCCTCGCGAACTCTCTGCTCCTCAGGGTCTTCCGGGCCCTGGCCGGAGAGGCTTGCCAAGCATGGCCGTTGCAGCAACTCTCACATGTCCGCTCATGGCAGAGTTGAACAGGAGGAACTCAAAACATGGTCGCTAAAAAAGCTGGTGGAGGAGCCGCATCGCGCGGCGGAAAGAGCGGCGGCGCAAAGGCAGCCGCACCAAAAAAAGCGGCAGCGCCCGCGCGGCCAGCAGCTGCAAAAACAAGCGCGAAGCCTTCGGCCGCAAAGAGCAAAGCGGCTTCGTCAGCGGCAAGGAAGAGCACGCCGAAACAGACGTCGAGCAGTATCTCTTCGATCGCCTCGGGCATCCTCTCGGGCAAGCTCAAGCCAACCCTGAATCAGATAAAGGCCCTGGCCGCTTCTGCGCTCGGACAGGACCAAACCAAAGGTCAGACGAAGGCAAAAAAGAAGTAGGTTTGCTGCGATCGAAGCGTCCCCGCCCTACCCAGGCGGGGACGCTCGAGCGCTCAATCCGCGGGGTTCCAGATCAGCGCGAAGCTGTTCTCGTCGCCACCGGGAGCGCGGCCGAGATTGGCATAAAGCCTGCGCGGCCCAAACTCCGGCGCCGCCAGTGACAGGCTGACGTAGTCGCGTCCGGATGCCTCGGAGCGGCGCATCCAGCCGGCGCCAATTTCGATGCCGTCGGTCAAGACGCGGTAGTCCGGCTGGTTGTCCTGCGTCTTCTGCTCGTTGGGAACGATCTCGATATCGGCGGTGATGGTGATCGTCTTGAGCTGGCCTTTGAAGCCGCCTTTGCTGTTCGCGATAACGTGTCCGATCGATGCCATGTTCAGTCTCCTTGTCGTCGTCCAGGACCATTCCGGAACGACAGGAGCGGCCAGGAACGGGCCCAGGCGGCTGCTCGAACCTGAAAGGCCGAAGCGTCAGCGGAGGACCTGAGCCCAAGCGCTGATTTGAAGCGACGCGGCCGCGAGGAGCGCCGTGAAACTGCGCGGGGAAATCAGTGCTCCAGGCGAGGGTTTCGAGCCGCCGCGGCCCGTTCAGGAGAGCGTATGGGTTCCAAAATGTCCGGAGGATCGAGAGGCTGACCAGGTATTCGATCGGATGGATCTAGGCGGCCTGCTCGAGGGTTTCCAGGCGGGCAAGGCAGGCTCGTTCTACGAGCGTTTTGAGCAGTTCGACGCGGACGCCAAGCCATTCCAGTTGATCGCTTGTGATCCGATATTCTCGCGAATAGCGGGCCTTGATGTAGGCTTCACGGAGGCGCGCATAGGCGCGTTTCTCGTCACGCGTTGCACTCGGCCAGACCTGTTTGAGGCTCGGCTCCATGTCCTCGGCGAGCGCCCGCAGACGGTTCAGATTATGGGTCTTGGGCGTGTAGAGGGTGCGAACCAGGAACAGGCATTGATAGAGCCGTTCGGTGGCTTGGTGCAGCTGGAACGCCGCGTGATTAAGCTCGCCATCACGCAAGGCGTAGGCTGCCAGCTGCTCAGAATACTCTGCGTTATGGAACCACTCACTGAAAAAGGCGCGTGATTCATCCAGCGCCTCTTGAGGGCTCAGCGGTTGCGGTTCGGCGAAGTCGTGGCCCGGCTCCTCGAACAGGAGAATGCCGTCGCGCAGGATGTCGATGAAGAAGAAGCGGCCCAGCCGCAGCTTCTCGTTCACGTCGTCGAGACTGTGATAGACCAGGCTCACCGGCGTGCGGAGTTGCTTTCCTTCGGACAATTCGGCGAGCAGCCGGTCCTCGGTCTTGGCCCAGAATTCGGGAACGTCGGTCAGGTCTTCGTGGCTGACGACGACCAGCAGGTCGAAGTCAGAGAAGTAGCGTCCGACCGGATCGTCGACCCAGTCGCCCCGCGCGTAGCTTCCGAACAGGATGATCTTGAGGATCTTGCCGTTTCGGAATCGCTCCATCGTGCGGTGCGCGATTGCCTCGGCAAAACCATCGCGGACGATCTCCACCACATGCGCAAGCTCGCGCTGCTTAGCTTCGGGCAGATGATCGAGATCGGTGCGCATGCTGGCCTATTCCTATTGCTTCGAAGGCGGTCTGCACAGAGGGGCAAGCGGGCCGGTCGGCAATGCCGACCGGCCACGAAATTCGCTCACAACCAGCGCTCCCACCAGCTGAGCTTCTCGCCGTCCATCTGCTTGACCAGCTTGTAGATCGCGTGGGCCATCTGCCGTTCGATGTGCCGCTCGGAAAGTCCGGTCAGGTAACCGATTTCAGCGTAGGAGAGCCCGTCAACGCGGCGGGCTAGAAAAACCTCACGTTGCAGCCACGGCAAATTGGCAACGGCATTCTCTAAGCGCCGCAACGTATCGGCGTCGGGTTCGTTTGCCACGATACTTCTCCCGATGAAGGAGCGGGCGGCGCGACGCGCCGCCCGCATAAGCTCAGGCCGCTTGCGCAATTGGCTGCGGTTCGGTGGGTATCTCACCTCCGCCTGGAGCATCGGCCGAAAGGCCGGATGGGTTTTCGGCGTCAGTCGAAGGCGCAAATAGGCGCTCGATGCCGGCTGCTCGGCTCACCGTCTGAACCCCGCCACGTGTCGTGTAGGCACTCGGCGGGAAGGTCATCCAGCGTGGGACGAACCGCTCAATCTTTGCGCGTCCGTTGGTACCCTTGAGGCAATCGGCGATGATCTGCCGCTTCACCTTGCCGGTGGCTTTCGCGTTCGCTTCGGCGACCTGCTGGCCCGCAACTTCGCCAAGCACCACGTCCAGAACCTCGCGGTCCTTGATCAGGTCGAGCAGCGCGCCGTCCGCTTCAAAGCTGTCGGCCATGTCGATCTGCAGATGCCGTCCCAGCAACTCGATCAATGGCGTACCCGCTTCGAGCCCCTCGGCCATCACGATCACCAGCGCGTCCAGTATCGTCTCGTCCGGACACCCAAATAGCTGCGCGACCAGCCCCGAAAGACCGCACTCTCCGTCATACCCGCGAACGACTGTCGGTGCCTCGGGGTCGAATCCGAGGCGGTTGAGGATGTCACGGCGATAGAGATCGAACACCGCCTCGGACGGATTTGTCTCAACGCTTTCTGCGATCGGGTCTGTCATCGCCCGCTGTGGCTCGACGCGGACGCTCACGAGGTTTGACCCAACGACCGCGTGCGCCAGCAGCACCCGCAAGGCGAGCATCGGCTTGCTGGTGAGCTTCGCCCGGACGACCGCATGGCGGTGCAGGTCGATGTAGTTCTGCAGTGGCGCGGTCAGTTCGGGGCGCTTCGGCTTCTCGCCAGCTTCTCCCGCATCCTGCCGCCGTGCCTCGCGCAAGGAAACATAGCCCTCGTGGATGGTGACATCGCCGCGATGGCCGACCGCGATATAGACCTTGCCGCCCTTCTTCTTGGGCCGCCGCTCATGCTCCCAAGTGTGGAAGTAGGAGCCCGGTTCGAGGGTAATGACCTCGTTCCACCCCGCGTCGCGGTAGGCTTCGGCTTTGGCATCAATCGCAGCATTCTGTGCCGCCCAGAATGCATCGGCGGACGCAAAATAGCTGTCCTCGCCGAACAGGTCGGTGACCAGCTCGCCCTCGTAGGTGGCGAGATCGAAGATCGCGGCCTTGGCCGGGATGGAATCCCCGCCGAACAGCCACGCCTTGAGCTGTGAGCCGGTGGGGCAGTAGGTGCCCGGGTCGTCGAACATCGCCAGCCACTCGCGCTGCTGCGCTTTGCTGGCGAGGGTCAGGTGCTTGACGGTGACTGCGTCGATCTTGCAGTCGCGATAGAGACCGCGAATGCGCGGGAGCAGATTGCCGAGCGCCAAAGTGCGCTTCACCTGCAGTTCCGTCAGGCCGAAGGTCAGTGCGATATCCTCCGCCGAGCGGCCTTCCTTCACAAGGCGGGTGAAGGTCTCCCAACGGGTGACCTCGTCGGGGTCCAGTCTAGCGACATTCTCGATCAGCGAGGCTTCGAGCGCCATCGCGTCGTCTGCATCGTCGAGCACCGCGCAGGGCAGCGGCTCGCACTCCCCGCCATTCTCCTCGGCAAGGGCAAGCGCGGCATGATAGCGCCGCCTCCCCGCGACGATCTCGAACGTCTCAGGCGAGCCATTCGGCCGCACCATCAACGGCACGAGGATGCCCCGCGCCCTGACGGACGGCAGGATATTGGCGATGTCGACCTTGCCCTTCCCGCGCATGTTGGCGGTTGAGACGGTGAGGTTCGCGATATCGATATGACGAAGCTGCATGTCCTTTCTCCTTCAAACACCGCACCGGCCGCGGAAGGCGGGGTGGGCGGCAAGGAGCGGACCGGCGGGCCAGCCGAAGGAGGCGGCCGGCACCCGCAAGGGCCGGAACGAAGAGGAGGACCTGGAGCGAAGCGGAGGGTTGCCGGGTGCCGCGGCTGGCCTAGAGGGTAGCGACGCCCACCCCGCGCGACCGCGCCGATCAAAGCTTCACCGCGCCGAGCGCGGTGGCCGCCGTTATCAACAAGACCTTGCGTTTGCCTTCCGGCGTCGCCGCCCTTGCGGTAAATAGAGCTCAGGCATGGCGGCCGAGTGGTAGAGCTAGACCGTGGCCGTTTGGTGAGCGGGAGTTCGAATGATGAAAAGAAGACTGCTCGTGCGTTGGCGGTACTTCGCCGAGTTCAACCGCTGCGTCGGCGACAGCATCTGGCGAGCCAAGCGCAGGCTCGAGCGCCGAGGATATGAGGTCGATTTCGTGCCTCAACTTACGACACTACTCATCCGGCGGCCAATTGGGGTGACAATGAGCCAGTTCCGTGCAGACCTGCGAACTTTGCTACAGCCGCAACGCGGCTCTCTGGTCCTCTTCTCGACCTCAGGACGTGCTTGGTCGTGCAGGATGAAAGGAAATCGCCCCGGCGATTTCGTTCGGATCTGACAAACGAGTCCAAAGGCGCAGCGGTCGCATGATTTGGCTGGATACGCGCACCCGTTCCGACGCCGAGCGGCGGCGCAGCGCAATGTGGGGGACGGCCCTGAGTGAAACGCCAGAGGGCGGACTCGTCGGCCGAGTGAACGGCGAAGGCCTGTACGAGGGCGATCGGTTCTGGGCCGACGCGATCAAGGACACTTACGACGATCCTACTCGGCGGCTGGCAATGGCAAAGCGTAACCTCCCATTGCCCGCTGCCTTTCGGGAAGCCGCGATCGCGCTGCGTGCGATCATTCGAACCAAGCGCAAAACCGGCGCGTCGTTCGAGGCAGAGCTGAGCGAGCTTCATAGGCTCGCTGCGATTGCGAGCCTGGCGCCATACGACCCACTCGATATCACCCCGTTCGCGGAGATCGAGAAACTAGACCTCACACCTTCCAACGTCGGCTGGGCTGGACTGCCGTTGCTCAACAAAACCGATCGACAGTGGATGGCCGAGACTTGGCCTTCTCCCAGACGACACGCGACGGGGGAAAGCGTGTATCCGGACGTTCACGCGGCGGGTCGGTTAGCAGTTCAGAGACACAACGATGCGATGCTTCAGGACGTGCTAGCGCGAGTGGATGCCCTCCCTGCGCCGCAGATCTCTCGCGAGGAGATCAGAAGGGAGCGGCGCAGCTTCTGGTCATGGCTTATCGGCCGCTGACGCCCACCTGCAATGTCAGTTCGCAGCCAACTCGGAAAAACGACAAAAGGCATTCGCCAATTTCATCTGGCGAGGCGCCTTCGCATCCGCAGCGAACACATCCGGATTAGCGACGATGATTGAGACGCACCGCGCTCTGGAGGTCGCGACGTTCAGGCGATTGGAGCTGTAAAGGAATTCCATTCCGCGTGGCGCGTCGGCATGACTCGAGGTCGCGAGCGAATAGATGGCGACGGGATTCTGGCGTCCTTGAAACTTGTCGACGGTTCCCACGTCCGCGCCGGGTAGGTGCTTCTGGATTTCGATGACCTGGGCGTTGTAGGGCGTGATGATCAGCACATCCTTGAGCGCCAGCGGCCGGACCTCGCCGTGCCGGTCAGTCCACGTCGCACCTGAGTTCAGTAGCGCATTAACGAGCTGAGCGACCGCAATGGCTTCCTCGGGCGAGCAGTTCGTATTGCCGTGATGTTCGACCGGCACGAACCTGAGGCCCGTCCCGCCAAGTGGCGCTTGTGCACCGAGCGATTGAGTCTCAAGTCCGGGCAATGGCTCTAACTTGCCCTCGTAGAAGAGCTCCGACGTGAAGCTGCAGATATCCGGATGAAGCCGCCACGTGGTCTCAAGGAATAGCCCCTGCTCCTCGGTGATGGTCTGCTCACCATCAAGGAGGTGATGGAGCGCCGAGCAAGCAGTCCCGTCCGGATGGCTGCCTTGCATGGGCTGATCGAGTTGCTGGGGATCGCCAAGCAACACCATGGCCGGAGCGGCCTGACTGGCCGCTAGAACCGTCGCAAGTGAGACCTGAGCTGCTTCGTCGACGAAGAGAACGTCGACTTTTTGGAAGGCATCTTCGCTCGCCCAGAGCCACGCTGTGCCACCCGCAACATTGGCACCGCCATTCAAAGCGGCGAATAGAGCCGGGTTCTTGTACGCAAACTTCAGCTTTGGTTGGTCCTCTTCCTTCTCGTCCGACGGTATTCTCTGGACGCATTGCACCGCGATGCCTGCCTCCTCGGCTTCCTCGATGACCTTATCGAGAAGGTTGCGCACGACCTTGTGACTATTGGCGACAACTCCGACCCTTTTGCCACTGGCAACAAGGTCGCCGATCATATGCGCTCCGGTATGAGTTTTTCCCGTCCCAGGAGGTCCTTGCAGCGGTAGAACACCGGCCCCGAGCATGGGAGCTAATCGCTTCGCTGCCTCGAGAACCGTTTCGCTCTCATGCCGTAAGGGTGTCGGGAAACGCGGTGGGTCGCGGAGCAACAGATCAACCGCTGCAGTGTAAGGACCGTCGCCGGCGAAGCCGCTCTCAACGACATGCTGGGCCAACCGAACGAGCGCCTGCTTCAGCGGCTCCTTTCCAATGTAGTCGAACAGGAAAACTGCCGGCGCGTGGATTTCCGCTGTGGCCTTGGTCTTCTTGATGTCGATCGTGCGGTTCTCGAAGGAGATATCCTCAATTGAACCGTAGGGACGTTTCTTCTCGTCGCCTCCCGCCTTCTGCAGGCCTTTGCCTTTCCGGACATCAGAATCCTGCGCCGCGAACCGATAACGGTGGACAGGACAGGCATCGGTCCCGCCGACACGCTCGACAAACTGCAGATCAGCAAGGGCCGATTTCTCGTCGCGCAAATCTTCGGCTGGCAACGCCTCAAGCCGGAAATACTCCCACCAGAGCGCTTTGTCCTCACGTCGATGGAAGTCCAGCAGGTTCGCGAGGAGCCAGCGGGCGTGCTGCTCCCTCGTTCGATCTTTCGCGTCTGGCGGGACATCTTCTGTCAGCGCCTCGACGAGTGGCGTGATCAGAGCAATCCAAGCCGCCACATTCTCAGTTGGTGAAGCATCTTCGATGTACGGGCGATCGATAGCGGCACCACTGGCGATCGCCTCGGCTCTACGATCTTCTAGCCATTGACGCAGCGCCAGCGTGGAGGCGCAGTCATCCCGATTATAACGCTGCACCACTTCTCGATCGGCGGCACTGATCTCGCCGAGGTCTCCCAACTCCAGGCTCGTCTGAAGCTTCGTGAGGGCGATGTTGGCGTCGGGCAGTGCTGCTTCGCGTTCGAAACCGTAGAGGGGCTCAAGCTTCTTGATGGAATAGCTTTCGACGCCAACCCGAACGCCTTGGCGCGCCACTGTGAGCAGGTCGATCAGGATTCTGGCCCGGAGGATCTGGTCGAGTTCCTCCTCCCGCGTTGCATAACGTCCCATGAGCCTTGTCAGGGCGCTGCGCTCGTATGCCCCATAGTGGTAGATGTGGAGATCGGGATATTCATCCAGCCTGCTGATCACGAAATCGATGAATTCCTCGAAAGCGGCCTTTTCGTGAGACTGATCGAGCGCCCAAAGGGCCGCGTACTTCCACTCTCCGGCATCGCGATATTGGTAGCCGAGAAGGTACTCCAGACCACCTTCGCCGACGAAGGGATCGCCTTCGAAGTCCAAGAAAATATCGCCGTCGCTCGGCTCTGGCAGAAGCGCCAGGCCGACGCCAGGCTCGGGCGCGAGCAGCTGATAGGGAATGATCCCGGTTTCGCGCGCTTCGAGCTGCAGCCGTGCTTGGTGGCACAGCCGTTCATATGACGCAGTGGTCCCTCGCTCGGGCTTCCAGGCAATCGGCAAGAGCAAGGCTGCGAGCGCGGTAAGTGTCGAGATACCTTGGCTCTCAAGCTCCCCCGATTGAATCTTGGTGAGCCCCGCAACGAGACTGAGATGGTCGTCATTTCTGCGACGTTGATTGCAGACCGGCTTCCATGTGCAGATGTCGCAATGCACAACCGGGTCCGGATAGGTTGCTCCATAGACCTCTAGGGCCGCTTCGAAGCTCGCTTTGACCTTGCGATAGAAGGCCGCGAAATCGTCGACACGATATGGCTCAGGCACGAATTCGGTCCACGGGCGGACGACATACATGTGCTCGGGCGTTAGACCCTGTGCCTGCCCGAGCAGGTCCGAGTAGAGCGACAACTGCAATATTGTGCCGCCCTTGGTTTCTCGCGCTAGCTTGGCGTCAACGGCCTCATAACTCCATCCGCCGAGATTGCTCTGTCGCTCCACGCGCCTGAGCACATCGGTTCGTCCAGCCCACTGCCCTGACCGCAAGGCAGCCTGGACGATGATGGCCGCGCCGGACTTCATGGCCGCTTGAGTGGCGGCAACGGCGTCATCATCGATATCGATGCCGGCGATGAGCACCGGCTCAAGCCCTTGGTCAGCTAAATGCTGGACGTAGTCCTTCTCGTGAGTCTGTCCACGGGCCCAAAGCGCTTCAAGCGCCGGGTCCCACAGTTTTGGCCGCTTCAGCTCGCCTCGCGCGACCGCCTTCTCAAGTTCGGTCAGGTGATGGCAGTTGAGATACCCTGCTAAGTCCGAGGCACTCGGCCGTAGCTCGCCCGTGATCAACTTCATACGCCCCTCCGATGCCTACAGCGAATAGGCGTCGGCGACCTGGATCCGAGCAAGTTCCGTGGTGACCCGACACATCGAGCTTAACCGATTGCGAGGCGAGTGCCAGTGCAGTGCGCACATCGACGTCTCTTCGTCCGACTTTTGTCGGCGTGTGGGTGAAGCGTGATCGACTTCACGGCTAGGTGCATTTGCGATGCATCGAAGCCCTCTAGAACGACGCCAAGTACTGCAGCCGTTGCGCGGTTCAGTGGCTTGAGAAAGAGGTCGCTATCTCAGGAGGTACTATGTCGAGCGACGATGCGCAGCGTATCTTGCGATTGAACAAAGTTCTGGATCGAACCGGCCTCTCGCGCTCCACGCTTTATCGGAAGATCGAGTGTAGAACGTTCCCAAAGCAGGTGAGAATTTCCGAACGGTGCGTCGGCTGGCGCGAGAGCGATATCGAAGGCTGGCTTCGCAATCCAATGTACTACTCGCGGGTGGATTAGAGGTCCGCCGGAAACCCACTAGCGCCAACGGCGCCGATAATGTCGATATCGCCCGCGGCCGGAGTAGGGTCTCGCTACCTTTGAAGCCGCCGCTTGTCGCTTACACTGCATGCACTTTCTGCCGGTGGCGCCGCTGCCGTTAGCCAACGACTGATCAAAGAAATCCGACACGGGCTTAATGGCACCACAACTCGTGCATTCTTTAAGCTCTTTGGATGCCAGGCCGCCGGCCGTTGCCTGCACGTGTCCGACTGCGACAACCTCGATTTCATCATGAAGCGTCTCAACCAGGCGGCTCAGCCGACCCGACAGCGTCGCAACGGGGTCTTTGCCGAGATTGAACCGATTAATCCGCAAGAACTTGTAGCCGTAACTCTCGAGCGTGAGTTGTCGCTCGACATCTGCCTCAAGCATGTAACGCTCGTGGGAGCCTACATCGACACTCTTTCCCTTCTGAAAATGATACTCGAAGCCGTCGTACTCGATGACAATCCGAGCAGTGCCCTTCTCAGAGGCGAACGTCAGAAGGAAGTCGACGCGCCATGATGGATGCTGGTACGTAGGATCGAGTTGCCGGAGATACTCCCCAATCGGAAATTGCGGCAGAATCTCGAGGTCATGACGATGCTGCTGATAAAAAGCTGTCTTTTGCAGCCAATCCAACACCTTGACCTCCATCGGACTATTGGCGTCCGTGAGATCGGGTGAGACGTCACCCTTCTGAAGGATGTTGTTGTAGTGGTTGAGCACCCTCCCGATCGTGCCTTTGTAGTCGGATATCGGCTTCGATAGGACAAACCAGATCATCTCTTCCGCGCGGCTGAATCCGACGTTCAGCCGCTGAACCTTTAGCTTCTCTTCGACCCTCTCTTCCGCATCGTCGAGCGTAACCGGGAAGACGTAATTCAGCGCATCATGCTCCGCTGTAGCCACCATCGAATAGAAGATTATCTTTCGCTCCTCGCCTTGGCAGCTGTCGAAAGTCATGACCTTCAACCGGAGTTTGTCTCGGAAATCCGCGCCGGAAGCATGAGAAAATAGCAGCTTCGAGAGCAACGCTTGCTGCTCGCGAAACGGAGTGATTACTCCGACTGTGGGTGGATCCTCATCCTCCAGCAACTCCAAGAGGCGGTCCAGGATGAACTGCGCCTCTGCCTCATTGGTGCCACGGGATCTCTTGGTATCACCGACATCGATCAGGTCGAATTTGATCACCTCATCGAGGGGAACACCTCGAATTTTGATCGCCTGTAATTGTCCGCCGTAGAAGGTCTGAGACGAGTAGCTGATCAGCTCCTGATAAGAGCGGAAGTGCTTCCGAAGCATGATCGAGTAGTTTGCGCAAAGCTGGCAAAACTCGAGGATCGAGCATTTCACGTCGAAGCGGGACAGCCTTTGCAACGTGCCCGCGTCGTAACTGACCTTTTGGCGAAAATACGCATGCAAGTCCGCCTTATATTTTTCGTTCAGCGCGATGCTCGCGTTTGACGACTTTGTGTTGCTGAACTGCTTGGTGTCGCCGAGCACAACGAGTTTCTTGGCTCTGAGCATCGCCGGAAAAGCCTGCGCAACCGAAACTTGGGAAGCTTCGTCAATCACGACCACATCAAACACGTCAGGTGCGAGCGGCGTGTACTCACCGAATTGTCGGATGTTGGCGATGATCACAGGAAAGGCATTTTTCACGCCTTCGAACTTTTCCGCCGGGAATTTTTGCCGGTTGGTGATGATTGAAGAGAGCACTCGCGCGTCCGCTCTCGAATTATTCATGAAGTTCACGAGGCGATTATCGACCTCTGTGTTCATGACCGAAACATTGAGACGTTCAAGCGCCGATTTATCTTTCACAAAATCGAATTCCGGGGCCGCCGCGAACGTTGAACTGATCCCGCGGTATGCGTTCACGTATCGAAGCGCGATAATCCATCGGCTGGCGAGCTCCGCCGGGTCACCCTCAAGAAGTGGGGTCGGCAGAGCACCGAGCAACCGGCGGAGGCCGATGATCACGCTCTGGGCTATGTCTGCGCCTGGCGGGGGCACGCGATCGTGAGCGATCAATGCATAAGTGTGACCGAGGAAGCTCTCGGATATCTCGTGGTCAGCGAGCCCTCTTCGAATGAACGTCGCATGGCGCTGGATGTCGCGCAGGATGGAAATTTCGCGCCTGAGCAGGACCGGCCGAGTTGGCCTGAGGGCCTCATTAAGGTCGCGCTCGATTGTCCTTACTGCGCTACCCCGAAAGAGATAGCCGAAGATCGGCATACGCAGTTGGTCATATTCTAAAAGCCAGCGGGTCAGACTGATGAGCTGGTCGGCCGAGCATTGTTCAAGCAAGCTCAGCGGCGTGGGATCCACCTGATCAACAAGCGCAGCGACTGCCACATCCAAGCGGAGTTGCTGCTCGATTGCATCGTCGCGATTGCCGGGAACGCCAGAGGCCCTCTCGAACAGGCTTGATAAATAGCGCTCGAGTCTTTCCGGCTGCGCGAGTGCGACTTCCAATCCGGACTCCAAACCAGCCATGTCGACCGATCGGAGTTGCTGAGCCAAGTCGAGGTCAATCGCTTCAACGTCCTTCTCGACACGATGAAACTCGGCCAACTCCCGAAGCGAGAGGCTGCAGAGCGAGGAGACGGTCCTCACAATGCGATCCTTCATCATCTCGCGGGTATCGTTTAGCTCACCCTGAATCTTCTGCTCATTTGCCTTAGCGGCGCGAACATAAGCTGTGACTTGCGTCAGCGTTTGCTGGGACGTGAGCTTCTTGAAGTTCGCTTGCTCCCGCCCAAGACGCAGAATTGGGTTCACAAAATCGCGCGTGTGTCGGACTTGGCTCATGGTGTCCGAGAGCTTGCTCTGCACCACGTTTAAGGCCTCGGATTTGTCAGAAAGAACGAGGCATGACTTGCCCTGCAAGGCGCAATCCGCGGCAATTGCCGTAATCGTGTGCGATTTGCCGGTTCCAGGCGGCCCTTCGACAACGACCATGCGACCGGCCGGATGGCGGATCGCCTCCAGGATTTTTACCTGCTCCTCGTTCAGCGGAACGGGTGAATCGATAACGACCCGGTCGACCATTGACCTTTCGTCCCAGTTCGCATCGATGTCGGCGGTGATGCTCGTGGGATTGTCGAGCAGAACGCCACTAACGATCCCTTGGAAGAGCTCCATCACACCGGGTTCGTTCCGACGAGCCTGGGTGATCATCTCCTCATAGTCGTTGAGGAGCGCTTCATCAGATCGGTCGAATACAGCAATGTGCAGAGCCGTGGAAAGGTGGACCGAGGCGTTCGAGGCTTCAGTCACCCGGCCAGCTGCTAATTCGACTTGGCCGCCAAGATCCAGGGCGTTCGCGATCTTGCGAAAGGGAGCCTGTATCGCCTCGGCAATACTTTGCTCTGGCGCGAGGTACGTAATGCGGTCGTTGATCGGGCTGAGCCACTGTCGCTGCTGTCGCTCGCCAAGCTCCTGCAAAACGAAATCGATGGCCCGCTTGTTGGCGTAAAGGTGATTGATCAGCTTTAGGACGTAGCCCGCTTCGCTGCGTTCGACCTCGATAGGCACAAAGAACAGGGGATAACTGTTCCCTCCGAACTTCAGCTGGCCGACGTACAAATAAAGCTGAAGGCCTTCTCCCGTCATGGCGTAGGTGTCGAGATCGCGGAATTCGAGGAAGGCGTCGGCCGCCATGAACGCCTCGAAATAGCTGAGCATCTCCGTCCGGATGTCATCCAAGGCGAGATGGGTCTCCAGCACTCCGATCAGCTCGGCGCTCTCTCCAGTAGCGAGATATCGGCTGAGGACTTCGGGCAACACGCCATCGAGGCGGGACGCCACGATCTCGATCAGCTCGGATTCAGCTGAATAAATCGAGTCATGGACCGAGTAGGATTGCTCAGAAAGCGGACCGTCGAGGAGCGCTAGGAGGGGCGCCACCACCTGCGATCCGACTTGCTCTGCTAACTCCGTCCTGACACCTTCGACCCACTCTTCCGGGTCTTCAACTGCAATGCCCCTGCTTCCTTCGGCCTTGGCGAACACGGCAGCTCGCACCTTGAGCACTTCTTCTTCAGCAATGACCCCGATTTGCTCTTTGACGATGAGCCGAAGAGTGTTGGATATCGGGCGGTGGTAGGCTTTCGGAGTGAACCGGAGTGTCGGGTCGCCGTCCGAGCGCTTACCCATGATCTGCCAGAGATTGTGCTGCAGAGCCGGGTAGGATGCCACTCGCATGGCCGATCTGAACCCACTCTCGGTCTGTAGCTTGATCCTTCGCCGCGGCGCCTGCTGGCGCTTGAAGTCGGATTCGAGGAAATCGAGGAAGTACTGGGAGACCTTGATCGACAACTCTCTGAGAGTCTCAGCTACGATACCCAACGCGTTCCCCCGAACCTCTAAGACGCCCAACTAGTCCTGCGACGGCGTCATTCCCCGACACAACGTATCACCCCGTCGCTAGGACGCCTATATTCACAGTATCGTTGCCGACGGAGAGAGGCGTAATAAACCCTGCCCAAGAGAGCATTAGTGCTCGCCTTCGCTCAAGAAAGTTCGTGCGACGGTAGGCTGCCTCAACTCGGTCCGCTAACTTGTGCGCCAGCGCTTTGTCGACAATCTCCTTCGGGTACCTAGTCCTTTCCGCCGCCCAATCCGTAAAGCTGCTGCGGAAGCCGTGGACGGTGGTTCTAGGGAAGCCCAGGTCCCTAAGCACCTTTGTCATGGTCATGTCGCTGATCGGCCTCTTACCGTGCGTCGAGAAGACAAGGCCGTCATCGGAAGCGCGAAGCGGCCAGCGGCGCCGAAGAACCGCAATCGCCGCGTGCGACAGTGGAACGACATGCGGCTGGCGCATCTTCATGCGCGATGCAGGGATCGACCAGATTGCGGCATCCAAATCGAACTCGAGCCACGTGGCGTGGCGCGTCTCGCCAGAGCGTACGGCGTTATAGATCGTAAACAGGAGAGCTTCCCGGCCGGCAGAGGTCGGCAAATTGCCAAGGCGCCACATCAAGTCAGGGACCTCGGTATACGGCATCGCGACGAAGTGGTTCTCTACAGCCGGCTGCCTAGGCAGTCCCTTTGGAACTGACCGGAGAGATGCCTCGTGCGGGCACCACCCCTCAAGGTGCGAATACTCAAGCACCGTCCGCACGCGCTGCAGGATGCGTCGAGCCGTTTCAGGGATAGCAAGCCAGATCGGAGCGAGAGCGTCGCGCACCATCACATTTGTGACCTCGTCCACTCGATTAGCTCCAATGTGCGGGAAGATGTGGTTTTCGAGCGATGCCAACCAAGAGGCCCTATGGTGCTCATTCCGCCAGCCCGCTCTGATCGCTTCATGACAGGCTCGCGCCGCCTCTGAGAAGGTGGGGATCACTACCTTGAGCGCTGGAGGCGTCGGCCGAATCTCTTCTCCCCTCTTGAGCTTGCTTCGCAACTCAGCCGCTTTGGCGCGGGCCTCCGCGAGTGTCACGACCGACGCCGAACCGAGACCAAAGTCTTGCCGCTTCCGGTTTAGCTGTGCTCGTAGGATCCATGAACGCGATCCTGTCGGTCTAACCATGAGGTAAAGACCACCACCATCAGAATGGCGGCCGGGTTTGGCGTTTTTGACGCTGATTGCGGTGAGCATTCTCGCCTCCTATCGTCCCTCGTTTCGTCCCACGCGGCCGGTGGCTGCAGTGGGATTCCAAGGGTCAATCCGAGACGATGCAATTACAGAAAATGGAAGAAACGCAAAGAGTTAGAGACGTCTCAGGCGGCCCTGGGACGCTAAGACTAGAGACCTCGGCTCCACCATCCTTCTGATACAAGACCAAAAAGGGGCGCTTTCACCGGCGCCCTTTTTCTTTAGCGGCTAATGTCTGCTTTGGGTGGAAATCGGACATTAGCTGCGTGCGTCAGTTCAAGGC